>Ga0247760_1000995_pt1 | contig 28606 bp, 30 predicted proteins | sample UWRJL171409R4_FD_179936 | JGI IMG/M metagenome (GOLD analysis project Ga0247760, IMG submission 179936) | Plant litter microbial communities from Arlington Agricultural Research Station in Wisconsin, United States - UWRJ-L171-409R-4 | ecosystem: Environmental > Terrestrial > Plant litter >... | reverse complement strand
GACGTTAGTAGGATGAGGACGCCGTTTCTTGCTTGGTAAACGGTTGAGTAATGACCCACGTCTGGGTTGGGGTGGTGAAATTAGACTGTGTTGGATCTGGCCTGAGGTGAATTTTAGTTGTTGTTTTCTGCGCAACTAGTTGGACAGGACATCAAAACTGCCCGCTGTAAATTTACTGTAGGTGGCCAGGTGTGTAGGATGTAACTTTAAATAGATTCGGTATGCTTACTTGGGACCAAAACCCGGCACTGAACTGATAGAATAAACTACCGAAGCCAGTAAGTCATCCCTGAAGGCCACTGCTTGCTTAGCCTTATTATGTGGTTGAGCTTCCACAGCCCATAAGCTTACCAGCGTTTAGAAGGGTTCTCCCCCTGCGCATTTTCCCACTATGGTACGGCATCTAAAGCGGAATTCTGAAGATACTGTGGATCGGTTGCAACAGCAAACGGAAGGGATGAGGGCACAGTAGGCTTCGGCTTTGCTTGTAAACCTCCTAATGGAAGTTTGGGGCATACACCTGAAAGGGCTGGAGAAGAGAACCAGGGTTGGGATAGGGGGTTTCTTGCAATGACAGACAAAAAGCAGAGGGGCTTTTTACTCCAAGGACCTATCATTGGCTGAAACAAGAGTGTGAGAATGTGGGCTGATTGGTAAAATAGAAGCGGGGTTGCTGCTTATTATTTAGTTTAAGACGTTCGGTTTTCCTTTTGGGAATGACGTCTGTCTCGTGGAGACACAATCTATGCTAGGGTACATTAAAACCTTTGTTCCTTGTGGACCTCTCGGACACGGAGCCACCTCGGTACATAGGAAAGTTTCCCTTAGGACTGCGGGTTTTTCTACCTCGTCCTTTTGTTCTGGTTCTTTTGTCGACAGGTGGCGTGGGCACGCCCTGGAGATGCTTTCAGGTCTCCCTCCTATTCACAACAGTCGACTGACTTCAGTCCCAGACTTTTAGCACCATCTGTGCTTTTCTTTGCTTGTTTTTTGGAAGGCATGGCCGTACGGCCACCACTTCCCTTTGTCTGACCAAGGGACGTCTGCTCTTTCCATCACTTCTCTGTAACTTTGGATTTCGAGTCTATACCTTATCTCTTGGTTTGTTTCTTCACATAGCTTTTTATATACCGCTGGCCCCGGAGAGGCGTTAGATAACCAGTAGTTGTAAGGGGTTACGGGGCTTTTTAGTTCGGGGTCCTGGGGTTAGGGTTCCTGGAGGTCGGCATTTCTTCTGGGTTCCAGGGTCCACCTGCCGTCTGTTTCCCTATCTACCTTACATAGAAGGCTAAAGGCTTTTTACCTGCGTTCCCACGCTTAGTGTTAGGAGGGGACGGGGTTCGTGTTTATTCTCAGAGGTGACAGGACGCACTTAAGGATATGTCCAGCTCTGTTAGCCTCGCCATACTAGCACAGGCAGTAGTTTAGTGGGTCTTTAAGTTTTTCGAGATACGCTATCTACCTGCTTAACCCTGTAATTTTTACCTATAAAGCTCTAGCTAACTCTTTAAGGAGGTAGTAGTCGTTAGGGGGCTTTTTAGGCTTAGGTTTAAGTAAGGGTTAGACTCTTAGGACTCTCTTTAGACAGGTAAGACTTAGGTACTCTATAACCGTTCCTATCGTATGCTTAACTTTACATTTAAGACATTCTGTTAGTTATATCGTTTGGTTCTGGAGCTTAAGCCTCGTTAGGTAGACAGCGTGTACATAAGGTAAGCGTTTAACTCTTCAGACGTAGCTTTCGACAGCTATAGCTAAGGAGATAGTCGTTTACAGTACTTATATAACTTAGTGAAGGTGGTTAATTTTCATATTGTTTACTATCAGGAGCGTAGCTCTTGTAACTTTCCTGATTAAGACGTCAAGTATATTTAGGGTTTTCGTTCCCGCACCTGGCATCTAGGTAAAGGCTGTATATATAACTGTTAGGAGTACTATAGTCTTAACAGCCGTTATACCTACTCTGATCCTAATTCCACCTGTTAAGCAGTTTATTCTTTTAAGGAGTATTACCGTACTTACGGCTCGGGACGCTACCTTACTAGCGTGTTATACTAAGGATAGTTTATTATTAAAGGTAATGCTTAATTACTTTATAACAGTAGCTATCGTAACCTTTAAGGACTACTTAATAGTAAGGACACACTTGGGAAGGGAGGCGTTTCTAATCCTTAGAACTAGCAGTACTTTAGTCTTTTTTAGATCTAAGGTTACCCTTACTCTACCAGCCTACTGCTGTAAGGAGAATATAGTTTCCTGTACTTTTTTAACTAGGTTAGTAACAGTCTTAACTTTAACTACAGTTATTAAATCGTCTGTATAGTTTAAGGGTATACACCCTTTAAGTTACGCGTATATAACTAGGGTCATATATAGGGTAAAGAGGATAGGGGATAGAGGGGACCCTTATAGTAAACCGCAAGAATATAACCTCTCTACTCTATTAGGGAAGGTAAAGTTCTAGTTTATTATCTATAAGTAGATTAAATTAACTGTTAGTTTAAAGAAGAACGCCTCTACTATATAATTTACCATTTAATTAAGGAGTATCGTATTATACACTCCCTCTACATCGTAACATATAAAGGTATTATATTCTTTATTTCTCTTCGTATCTTAGAGTTCGTAGTAAGCTATACCAAGTAAGTCTATTATACAGTAATAAGGTAGGAAACCTCCTTAGTGTAAGTAGGCTAGGCTGTACGTCACAATGCTATAACTAATCCTTCTAGCTATAAGGCGTTTAAAGCCTTTCCTAAGTACAGGGAGTAAGGAAATAGGTCTTCAGTTTCGGGATACTTAAAGGTCTTTGCCTTTTTTAGTTAAAAGCGTAACGTTAGCAGTCTTCCAGGCCTGTAAGAACTTACTTTAAATTAGACACTTCTAATACAGTTTAGTTACTCAGTAGACTACTAAGTGCTACACCAGTTTAAAAAAGTGTACAGTTAAGGAGTCAGGCCCTAAAGACGTTAATTAAACCCCGATATATAACTTTATTACCTCTACTATAATATACGTTACGTCTTACAGCATATATACTCCTAAAAGGTTAATTACCTTATTAACGTCCTTATCAGAACTATTAAAGTTATATAAGGTTTGGTAAATAAGGTTATACTTTTCCGTTTCTCCTATCACTACCTAGCCTTCCCACACTAAGAGGGGAATAACGTAACTTAAGAAAAGTTTAGTTTATTTTAAGGTGTGCTACAGGGCTAGTCTGTCTGTAACCTTTAAGGCTTATTTATTAAAGTACCTTACTTTTTCTTTCCTAAAGACGCTCTTATACTCCTTCCTAGCCGCTCAGCTACGTTTTTCTACATAGAATTAGGTTCAGGCCTTTAAGCACTCTTTATTCCACTAAACGAACCTTTTTACTTATCTTCCTCTTTTCCTACTCCTAGCAGAGCAGACCGCGTATTTTAAGATTTATTAAAGACCTTTTACGTCTTCCTTAATATTATCAGAAGGTTTAGGGGAACTGTCCATTACGTTTTATACTAATAAGATAAACTTAGTCTTTTCCTTAGTTAAGTAGTAAAGTCTAAGGCTAGCGTCTTCGTTATAGGGGATATAATATTATTATTTCTAGTATTAAGGTTTACAGTTTACCACCCATACCTTTATAACTATTAGAAGGTAGTCCGACCTACAGTCAAGTTTATCCGCTACCCTAGAGGTTGTAATTAGGTTATAACTATATATTACAATATTAATAGTAAAGTTAAAGGTATATATAAGACTGGTTTTATTAATGTAAATAAGGTTATCGACAGCGTAATTAACTAAGGCCTGTCCGTTAAGTCTTCCAGTGGGTTTTTCCTCCCAGGTTAGGTAGTGTAAGTTACAGTCTCCTACTATTAGGGTGTTTTAAGGAAGACGTAGTAAGGACTTAGCAAAACTGTTAAGGGTAGTAGACGTATATTATCGATAGAAGTTTACGACCTTAACTTTACGTACTTTTATTATTAGCTTAATTGTAAAACAGGCTGTAACGTTTATAAAGAGGTGTTTAGAGACGTAAGTTGCGACTTTCGGGTTACTAAGCTTAAGGGGGGAACCTGTTAGGGGGAGTATTGTGTTAAAAGCCGGGTGATTTCTAGTTTAAGTTTAGTAATTAGGGCTTAGACTTAGAAGCTACGGTTCTTACATACACACCATATCTACACCTATCTCTACAGCGCTCTGTAAGGCGGACTTAAGTTTTTATAACCCCTTAGCTACGTTAACTTAGATTACCTTTAAACTGTCCTTTTTAAATAGTTTTTGTTAAGGTGTTTATAACTGTTTCAGTCTTCTGAAAAAGGAGGGGGGGAGTAAGGTATTATATGCCTTAGAGTCGTTAAGGATAGTGTAAACGTACCTTTTAGCGATTAGTTAGTCTTCCACTCTAGCAGTACACAGAGTTATAACTCTTTAAGGGAGGTGGGTATTAACTTTTAGTCCTATTCGTACCGTCACTTAAGGTAACTAAGTGTTAGCTTTTTGTGACTTTACCATTTTTAGCCAGTTTACAGGTTAATAAGTCATTTCTAGCCGTCGCAGAATGTTTATCCATTTTTATCCTAGGTGTACTAGAAGCTGTCTATAGAAGTAAACTATATACCTAACTTAATCTCTGTAACTAGACTAGAGATAGTAATGGAGCAGCCTTCTGTTGTAACAAAGAAGCTATGCTCTCAGTTGATGGAGACGATTTGGAGGTTCTTAAGGTCATAGGGGAGAGGACCTTAGGTGACCGGTAGGTTGTTTCCTTCCGGGTCAGGGCGGCGATGGGCATGGGTGGTAAGGGAAAACTCGAGGTATAACTACCTTCCTTCCAACATAAACTCTTCTCCTAAGATAGTTCAGGTAATAGGGCTTAAGATTACGTACGTAAGTCTATACTAGTCTTCAAAGGTACCTTTATAATAGTCGATTTTAACTACCTGTAAGGTACTTTTATCACTAAGTCCCTAAGGGGTAGTCGCTTCGCAGTTTGCTTCGAATTATTGTAGCGCGCTAGCTAGAATTTCCTCTATACTAACTAGGCTAGGCGGGAGCTCAGTCGTAGTGTAGTCCTCCAGAGGGGACAGGTTTAACAGCTTAAGGGGTTTATCTGTTATATCTGTGTCTCCGTTCATTAAAGCGGTAGGGGTATCTTTAGTAACGGTGGGGGTTATCTTTATAGTCCCAGTCGCTGTAGTATATACTATACTTATTTAGCTCCTAGCTACCTTAGTCCTATATTAAAAGCGACTAAGTTTTTTAACTGTTCCTACTTTAGTAGCGGTAGCTTAAGTAACGTTTCTGTTAACCACTCTTAATCTAACAGGGCAGTCTATATATTGGGAGGGGAAAGGGCTAAAACAGTTAAGGTACTGTGGGACCTTTAGGCAGCTGTAAGGTGTAACGTCTAGTGCCTGCCCTTAGCTTCCATAACTAGTGCAAAGTGCTTTTCCGTAACAGTTACAGGTATTATAGAAACTATAGTAGTTATCACACTAAGTTACCTTAAAGGTCAGTGTAAGTTCCTTAAAAGGAGGTAAGCTAAAGGCTTAGAACTATTTAACTTTAATAAAGAAAGTGACAAAAACATTAGTAGGATTCTTTCCTTTAGTAACTCTAGTAAGTTAGTAGTTAACTGCAGCTGTAATTTCTTATTCTAAGATAAAGTCTGTATTACGTAAGCCATTATATCTAATGATTTTAAGGGGGATTCTCTAAAGGAGATACTAATACCCGGTTTCTACTTTATCAACTTTAAAGTTCAGTTCCTTTAGGGTCTTAATGGCTTATTTTCGGGGGGTTTCGCTTATAATGAGGAAAGACCAGCCTAACTTAACCTTAACTACCTTAAAGTTAGTTATAAGGTGAATTTTAGTAGTTTCAACTAGCTAAGCCTTAGCTGCCGTAGGGTCTATATTTCTAAGTCTGTAGTTTTCTTATAGGCGGAGGAAGAACCTTGTGTCTTTATTATCCCGTTTCTTAAGTACCTTGGGGTTAGCGGGGTTAGCGGTTTTAGTTACCTTTCTCTTTTTCCCTGCGACTGTAGCCCAGGTAGGGGTCGTGGCAGCAGGTAGGGAGGGGGGGGACAGGACACTTGGTCTGACGGGGGTTATTAAGTGGTTAGAAGCCCTTGAACTACTAGGGACTGTCGGGTGGGTTAGGTTACCGGGGACTGTCGGGCTAAGCGCGAACTTAAAGTCTTTAAGACTAAAAACCACTGTTTTGTTAGTTTTTTTCTTAGCAGTCGCGTCTTCGATTTTAGGTGGAGCGTAGGCCGGGGGGGGTGATATGGTTCTTGCGTGGGGTCCTATATGTGGGCTAGGTGTGTTATCCAGGGTAGCGACAATTGCGGCCTGAAGGTTGGTTTCGAAGTTAGACTTCCATCCTAAGGGGGGCAGTTTGGACAGTCCTATGTCGAGTGCTTCAATAAGGGTGTTGAGGCATAGTATTTTAGTGTCGAAATTTGCTTTAATTTCGTTTTGCTTGTCGCGCAGGCGGAGCGCGAGATTGTCGTTTGGGAGCGCACCGGAGCTCGTTAAGGGCTTCATTTTGACACAGGTCTCGGGTGTGGGCGACGAGTGTGTCGGATGGGGCAGGGCCAGGGCTTCGAGCGGGGAGCACCAGAATAACCAGTTCTGATTGGTCGAAGTTTGTCGGGAGTTTGATGTAAAGGGGAAGGTTGGGGGTTGCTGCATTCCCGAGTCATTGATGCCCCTCCTTCTCACGGTCAAAAATCGGCCCTCTCTGCAATTCAAGTTGCCCAAAACTCTTCGCTTCCGCTAACCGCTTCAACAGAGCCGTCAAAGCGAACGGTTTGCAGAACCAGTACATTTCAACGACACGTGTACATCAATGTCTCTGTGTGACCGTTATGGCCATCCCAGCTACTGCCATTCCCGCCATCGTCTTCGGATCGGTAAACACGGCCGTCAATCTCTTCAAGGTGTCCATATCGGCCTACGAAATCTACACAACTGCCAAAGACCTTGGCAAGAACTCCGCAATCTTCCAGGCGCAGCTCCTCATGCAACAGAAAAAGCTCGAACAATGGGGCCGGTCTCTCGGCTTGACTGGCGATGGTGCCGAGCTGGACGAGCGGCTCACGACAGACAGCGGTCTTTTCCAGGCGGTCACGGCAGGCTTGAGCAGCATCAAGCTTTTGCTTCTCGACGCGGAGACACTTGGAAAGAAATACGGACTTGAATTCTCCCCTGAAGGTGACTCGAGCCATCTCCTGTCCGAGCTCGCAGCGACAGACCTTCTACAATCAGAGGCCTTGGCCAGAGCGCATCAGGATCGCATCAACGAATTAAACAAGACCCAAAGGAGAATTCGCATTCTAAAGAAGCTCATATGGGCGATTTCCGACATGCACAAATTTACCCTGCTCGTTGGTCAACTGAAGACATTCATTGACGAGCTCTACAGCTTAGTTGAGCCCTCCCAAGCCAAGATGCTAGCGAAAGCGGTAGTCGCGGAGCTTCTCAGTACCACGGAATTAGCTAAGGTTTCGATTATCCTAGAGGCTGCCAATACCTCAGGCGCAGACGAGGTTGCCTCCTCCGCCGCGCTGCGATATCGAGCTCTGTTCGTGATGCAACACCTCGGCACTATTCGCAGCATGGAGCTACCGGAACAGTCCAAAGGTCTCAAGCTTCTCGATTCAGCTGAATCCGGTCGGCGGCAGATCGGTACATACCTTCAGTCGAACTCTGGGGAAGGCGAATCCAAGGAGCTCCGGGTCTTAATCGAGTGGAAGACCCTCCGCCCGGACCTGAGTGCCAAAGAGAGGGAGCTCGCAGGCCTGCGAATAAACTACCTTTCGTACTTCCTCCGCGAACGCAAGCCCGGTGACCTCCGTGCGCTTGACTGCATCGGCACCACGACGTCCTCTGCTTTGAGTTCTGCGGATCAGACAGCCTATGGGCTCGTATTCGACGTCACCCGCCGCCACTACGTCCTGAACGAGCTCCCCACGACGCTGTACGACCTTCTTGATGAAGTTTCGTCGTTTGAGTTTGATCTAGGGGATAAGTTCAAGGTCGCCCGCATGCTGGCTGAGTCCGTATACGAGTTGCATCTTGGCAACTGGTTGCACAAGAATATCTGCAGCGACAACGTCTTGTTCTTTTCCCGGACGCCGCGCCCCCGCAAGGTAGGAGGAGAGGTATCAGTTTCGTCTATGGTACTGTCGGGCTACGAGTTCGGGCGGACGGGCGCCCTCCGTGACCCAACCGAAGGGGCGGGGGCCAGCGCTCACGGAAATCCCTATGCGCACCCGCGCTACCGCTCGCGCGGTATCAAGTACCGCCGACTGTTCGACATTTACAGCCTTGGTGTTGTTCTGCTCGAGATTGGGCTGTGGCAACGGGTTGAGTGTGGAATCGGTGCTGATGATAGTCCGGAGCAAGCGCGCGATATGCTCTTGGATTCATGCGAAAAGGAGCTCGGTCCGTCAATGGGCAAGATCTACCGTGACGTTGTCAAATGCTGCCTGGAGGGTGCTTTTCCGGTTCACGGATTAGGGGTGGATGACGAGCTAGAGGTGAAGTGGGAGAACCTCGACCCCAAGGAGGTCGCGGCAATGGAGGCGAAGGATGAAAGGATGAATGCAGAGTTGGCAGCGTCTTTTCATTGGAAAGTCGTGCGTGAACTAGGGAGGCTAGTTGCGTAGATCTCGTTCTTTTTTTCTTTGTTTTCTCCCTCAACAGCATTTTTGAACCATCCACAGTGAGTAGCGCAAAAACAAATGAGATACTTCCCTCTGCCTTATACAGCCTCAAACCCCAAAGCCGAGAATCGAGTCCTGATATTCTCTTGCCCGCCAAGATCTTGCTGTCTGAGTCGGAGCATCGGCCATTGTCTACCTTCCTTAACAGCTTCCAACAGTTCTATGGTATCCCTAAAGTCAGCCACGAGGCGGGACATTTCGTGCGGAAGAATCCGTTCTAGTATATACTCTAGCATGTCTTTAGCGTTTTCGAGTGGCGTCTGGCCCCGGCTATCCTGCACATCAGGCTTCGCGCCATGCTCTAGCAGCCGCTTCACCGCCGAGAAGACGCCCATGCGGGCAGCCATATGCATCGGAGTGTAGCCCCAGACTTCTAACCCGTCCTTAGGTATTGTGCGGGCATTAATCTCAGCCTCATTGTGGAATAGAGCAAGGAGAATGTCGAGTTTCGCTTCCGAGGTCACGTCGTCGGTCAGTAGATTCAGCCTCGAGGCTGCAACGTGCAGGACCGACGCATTCCCGTCATTAATAATGAAGGGCTGCCCGATGTGCTTCAGGTAGAACTGAACAGCTGCAGGTGATGTCCACGACTGCTCACAGATGAGGAGACCTAGAAAATGAGGCAATGGGCGAGCAGGGCCATCAGGATCCGCCCCGTTATCTAACAGCATGCGAGCCACGTCAAGATGGCCGGTGATCAGCGCAGATTCGAGAGGGGTGATGCCGCTAGGGCTCTCGGTGGCATGTTTTGACAACGAGTTTTTGTCCGCCCTCTCGCTGAGGGATAGCAAACTCATGCACTTCAGAGCATACTCCTCATCGCTGATGGATGCAAGCAGATGAAGAATAGACTCGCCGTCCGGAGTAGTGTAGCATGTATCAACCCCAGCGGCGAGGAAATGTTTAACAACCTCCACTCTTCCAGACGCTATAGCCTGAAGAAGCGGTGGGCGTGGTGGGTCTCCGTGGGCCTTGTTCAGAAGATCGCCAAAGTCGAAGTGCTTGAGCAGCATCCCGACAAGGTCTGCGTCTCCATATCCGGCAGCGAGGTCAAGAATAGAGAAGCCATCCTTATCCACATTACTTGCATCGCATCCATAATCGAGCAGCAAGCGAATTGTCCGCCGTCCTGCCTCAGCCACAGCTGTCCGGTGCCGCCGGAGACGATGGATGAAGCCATGGCAGTAGACGGCATGGTAAAGGAGCGTGTTGCCGTCGGCATCACGGCCGGTGACCTGCTCACGTGTAGAGAGTGGTGACCCTAACAGTATTTCGACAATATCATATAAGTGTGCCGAGACAGCGGTGATGATCGGTTTCTCCTCGCCCCCTCCGTTGAAGGGATCCGCTCCACATTCAACTAAGGCCCTCACTGCCTCTGGGTGTCTGGCAGATACTGCCCACACCAACGGCGTCCCATCGTTTTCAGCTTCGAGATCCGCACCACGGTAGTGGAGTGACTGGGCCATAGCCGTGACGTTGTCTTCAAAGAAGGAGATGAGCCAATGCAGAGGAGATTCTCCTTCATCCGTGGCAGTTACCCTAGCCCCTTTTTCTAAGAGATACTTAGCGATGTCTGCGAAGCCCGCGCGGCAGGCGCAAAGTAAGGCAGTCTCCCCGTAGACGCTTCGAATTTCGATGTCGACTGCGCTGGCGACAAGGTTGTGCACAATACTTCGATAGCCTAGTGCGGCGGCAATGTGCAGTGGACAGTAGCCATTCGACAAGACTATCGGGTCGCTGAGAGCATCCGGTACTTGTCCACGGCAGTGGTCGGCGAGCAATTCTTCGTTGTTGACAAGTCCGGGTTCCGTATCCTCGCCGAGGCAACGCGCTAGTCTGAGTGCATCCATGGCCTCTTTGTGCTTGAAAGGATTGACGTCTCTCAGCTCCACGCTTGCCTCGAAAAGCCCGTACTTTGCCGCGTCACAGAGCCAGCCAACCATGGCAGCGTGTGTCGGCAAGAGGCTCGCGTTAACCGGCGGCGGCGTGGCCGTGGACAGCGACAGAGCCCACGCTCGTGCTTTGATGTGACCATGACGAGCAGATTCTGCGAGCCATCGGAAGCCTTCTTGCAGATCCTGCACCGTGCCGAATCCGTTGTAATGAGCAAATGACAGAAGAAGCGCAGCTTCAGCCCTGTCTGCGTCTGAGTTACCTGCGTTGCGGGCAAAGTCACTCAAAGCGTCAACAAGCTGCCGCTTGACAACTGGCGCCTCGTCCTGGAAGCATTGAAATATGTCGTCAAACTATAACGGTTAGTCATCCTGTTAGAACGTATTGCAATGGACGGTTGCAGTTGCAATTGGAGTTTCAGACGGTACTTACATCAGGGCAGAAGGGCGTTGCCGGCAGAGGGGGGATCGGAGAAAGCGGCTCCAAGTTTGTCGGCGAAGCAAACGACAGAGACGTCTGGATGTCGTGAGTTTTCGGCTTTTCCCGCAAAGAGACGGCGTCATCATCCCCAGTTGAGACATTGGACTTCCCTTCACTCCCAGAGCTCAGCAATACAAGAGTTTGAATGTGCTCCGTTATCAAAGCCATGGACGCTCGACTGGAGGGCTCATACTCAAGAGTGCTGCGAAGCAGGAAGAGCAATTCATGGAGGCTTTCTAGGTCGGCACACGATTCCCGGGCCTCATTTGCCGCGGTATCCACTAGTTGCCCGGCAGTTTTCAGTGTAGCAATGTTGCTTAGCCCCTCTTCGTATTCTGGCCTCGTTGTTGTGGACTGCGAAAATGATCGGAGAATGCCGTCAGGGGCCACAGATCTCCACACAAGCATGCCGAAGGAGAAGACATCAGTCTTAAACACTTCGAGACCTCTCAAGTGTCGACCATATTCCGGGGCATTCCAGGGGCGAGTACCAGCGATTCCAAGCGGCAAGTCTGTCTCAGGTGTAATATCGAGAATGGCAGACCCAAAGTCGCTGAGCTTAGCGACCGAACCCGAGATGTTTGTCACACAGATCAGAACATTCTCCGCTTTGATATCGCAGTGTGCAACACCTTTTTGGTGTAAGAAGGCTAGGCCACGTGCGACGTCTCGGCAATACTCCAACTTCGGAGAGAGGGGTGCATCACTGGCAGCGAACTCGCGCAGGACGTCATCCATGGTGGCAGTCGCAGCCTCAAGCGCCAAAACAGGCCAAGCGCCCAGGCCCCCGTTAGCACTTTCTTCAAAGTCCCAGGTGAGCCCCAGGATGTCGATGAAGTTTTCGTGCTGCGAGATATCCTCGTCAAGTAGTATTTGGAGCTCTGAGAAGATGGCTGCGTACCGGAGAAAAGCCGAGTTATCGTTGCGCCCTGCCGTGGGCATTGGTCTGGTTCGCTTGAGAACCATCCGCTCGGTAAGTGATCGCAGTGCTTCTGGCGAGGCGAGAATGGCATCCGACATGGTTCTTGGTTCCGCATAGACAAGGAAGGTGCCACCATGGCCTATTCTTGCGAATGCATTTCGTGGCTTCTCGCTGCCGGGAAAAATGATTTCGATCTTGTGTTCCGATTCCAAAATGACGCGTGCGAGGTGGAGGAAGCCCGGTGGGGTTTGTACGTGGACGGGCGCGTGCTGGTTCGGCTGGCCACCGTCTTCGTCTTGCTCCTTTGGGTTATGCCTGAACTTCCTCTTTTTCCGCTTCAACCGAGTTCTGGAATCCGAACCATCAACCGGCAGGTCGCTGTTTCGCCCCAAGGCAGACATTTTTTTTTATGGCAACCTCAAGGTGGGTTATCGGTACTCCAGGGCGCAATATCTTCAGGACTGCATTATTGCCACGCTGCTTGGGTGTTGCGTTGGGATTTCTCTTATGCTATCGAGGCTCCGGTTAACGAAAAGGCAGCTGTGAGAAGCGGGGTAGGAACTAGCCCACCAGCCCCATCCCTTATCGATAGATAGATGGCCCGTGCCCTACACAGCCATCTTTGGATTCCTGAGGCCAGGCCTCTGACTTCCTTTCCTTTCCTCACCTAGAGTCGCACCTTCGCAATAGACTTATTGCAGCCTTGACTCTTTTCCTATTGCTTGACCGTGAACAGGGTCGTTACCATCGAGGCGTGCAGCGCTACAGGTCTTAACAGAAAAGACCACCGGTCAGCCTTTTGTACCTATGATGAAGAACTGACCGATGCGCTCCCAGCACCGCACCGCAAAGTTCAGGACTGGTGCTCAGCTGACTTTACAGGCCTTGTCTGAGGATATACGTTATGGGATTTTGTTCGGCCTGGTGGCGTGGCTCAGGCGTTCGTCTCCGGGAACACCAAAGGGATGCAGAGGATTGTCGGTCGCCACGGTTCGCGGCTGGAGGCATAAAGTTAGTAAAAGTCGATGACTCCGCGTATGCGGTCATTAATCAAGACATGTTAACACGTTACAGAGTGAGTGGTTGGTTCTTCAGCACGGTGATGTGGAGATATTATTGTCTTTCGTTAGACGTGCGTGGCCGGTTAGGGTAGCAACACTTCTAACTGGGGGGTGTCTCGGGATTTTTGTTGTGTTTCTGGGGTGTCTCGCGACAACTCTCGAGACAATAGTCAGGGGCACTCACGTTCTGGTAACCGTCACCGCGGGGGGACCACGGGTCAGGATAGTCAACTTCCATGCCGTTGCGCGGGGCGCCCAGAGCAAAGCCATGGTCTTGGTCTTGCCGATCAGCGAGGCGCCGGCGTCGACGGTGAGCTGCACGGTCTGAGTGGTGTAGTTCTGATAGCCGTAGGTTTGGTAGTAGGCTGTGCTGCCACCCGAGGTCTTGAGGCCGGTGACGTGGAAGATGTCTTTGACGGCGAACCGAAGCCCGGCGAGCGGCCCAGCCCTGGCGTCGGTTGAGGAGAGCCGGGGTGGGGTGATGATGTGCGCGAGGCGGGCGCCGGGGGGGGGGGGGGGGGCGGGGGGGGGGGGGGAGGTGCAGCACGGAGAATGGGCGGCGTCTAAAATACGCCTACGTCTCACCGAAGTCTCGGTAGAGCCGGTCCAGGCGTTGATGTGGTAGCCCAGGCCCGAAGAGTGGCCCGGCAGTGTTGAGAGGATGATATCCCAAATGAAGAGCGCTGGGGCGTCTAGGGACATGTATTACGAGCATGCCGCCGAGCCTCCCGATGATGCGTTTCTTAGGACCATCTTCGCGGACACGGTGCCTTTGAGCAAGCTGAAGGGACAGCGTTGGACCAAGGAGTCCATGTTTGAGGCGCGCCAAGAGGTGTCCATGAGCCACTGGAGACATCTGATGAAGAAGGGAAATGTAGGATTCTTCTTCACCGGCACGGGCAGGATAGGCGCCAAAGAGGGAGATCTCATCCACCTGTTACTAAGTGGGAAAGTGCCCATCCTCCTTCGTCTGCATCATGACGGGTACTATTGTGGCTGCATATCACGATATTGAGCGATGCGGCAGATTGGTGTTGTATTGGCTTGTTGGCTGGCTTGACTGTTGTGGGGAGAATCCTCACCACGACAGTCGTCTATCTATCTGGCTGGTCTGCTCAGCAGCTTTGAGCCAGTGCCAGGCCCCACTCGGGGAATGCTACGTCCACGGACTAATGGACGGAGAGGGCATGGTGAGGGCTAGACGTCGGGCGTGCGGCGGCGGCTACGGCTCGGATGACACCTCGTGGTTACATCGACACGAAGAACTATTGCCTTTCGCGAGCGAGCGCTTTATCATTCACCAGAGTGTTTGGCCCCTATATACAACATCAACAACATTCGCTTGCTTATTCTTTGAAGGTTTTGCAGAGCGAGAAAAATGTTGTCTCTTCAACGTGCCATCTTCCAGGCACGTGTATTAGCCTAGCAATCGTCAGCAAGGAAATAGGACAGTCCGACGCGACCATATCCATTTGATAGCCGCCAGACCCCAACTTTCAAGACCGCTGTTAAAGAATGTCTCCACAGGTCAGACTTAGCCCTTGAATATTATCTCGAGTGTCTAGATTTCCTACGAGAAACCTTGAATCTTCTCACTGAGCACTTTCTGGAAGAAAATAGGGCATTCTTCGTACTGGATGTGGCCCGGAGAAGTGGGTATATGTCTTTTTTTATTTTTTTATTTTACCCAGAGTACCGAATCTGGGCTTACAAAATTTCCATTTTCGGTCGCAATCCTAAGCTGGGGTGTTTTGCTTTCGTGCCAAGTCGGCTGAGGCTGCGCAGATTGGTCGTCGACTTTGATCAGGCACCAACCAACCTCCTCGGTCTGTAATGTGGTCCGTGCGTCGAGACTGGGCGGCTCTGTCGCCAGGCTCTTGACCCCGCACCCTTCTGGGGATGGGCGAGAAGACGAAAGACAGATGGCTACCCTCGAAAACCAGCAAGCAGGAGATGACGACCATGTCGAACGCCGGGATGGTGGAGGTACACCGCAACGGCTTCACGCAACTCACAGGCAGGGGGGCTCCAAGAAACGGGCCGTTCCAGGCTAAGTTTGTCGGCCCAGCAGAAGCGGAGACAGTGGAGGCACAGACTACAGCTAACGTCACGTCGGTCCAGCATCATCTTCGTGCACGGCCTGAGGGGGCATCCTAGACACACATGGGAGGACAGAGAACCCAAAAGCACGGCCATCAAGTCGCCTGTGCCAGGCAAGCTCGACCGCTTCAAAGCCGCCTTCCGACCGAAATCGCTCACAGCACACGCCGACGGCCGGGACGGCGGGTTAGGCTCCATCGCGTCGACCTCACCCAACGTCTTTTGGCCTAATGAATTCCTCGTCGACGATCTTCCCGAAGCAAGAATATGGACATATGGATACAATGCCGACGTGGTTGGCCTCTTCCAGGCCAACAACAAGAACAGCATCTCGCAACATGGTCGCGATCTGTCGGCCCAGATCGAGCGAGACGTTATGGTTGGCAATGGAGACCCCATCCTGTTTGTCGCCCACAGCCTCGGCGGCATCATCATCAAGGACGCCATGAACCGATCCGACGCCTGCAGACAGCGATGTAGGTTGGTCATCTTCCTCGGGACGCCACATCGCGGCGCCGACTTCGCCGGCTGGGGAAAGATTGCAGCCAATCTTGCCGTGATGGCCCTCCAGGACTCGAACACAAAGATTCTCAACACACTCCAGGTGGATGGCGAAGTGCTAGATAATATCCAAGAGAACTTCACAAATCTGCTAGACAAGAGTGAAATCAAGGTTCATTCCTTCCAAGAGGCGAAAGGAATAACAGGCATCAAAGGGCTTCATGGAAAGGCAAGACCCGAACCTCAACATGTCTTGTGCTTCTATGACTGACGTACCTAGACAGGTTGTGGACAACTTTTCGTCAAAACTTGGCCTACCGCGAGCGCTTGAGACAGTGGAGAGCATAGACGCCGATCACCAGCAGATGGCAAGATGCAAGAGCCGCTCTGACTCCCAATATCGCGCCATACTTGGCGTCCTCAAGATGTTCCTTCTGGCTAGCGCACCAAGCAGAGATGGATTGATGTCGCAAGTCTCGGGACCCCCGTTCGGCAAGGTTGCTGAGGTTGACTCTCCGGTGGCTGGTTAGTCTGCCTTACATAGGAATGATACGCATGTCCCATTCATTGACAGAGCCACAGTTCGCGCCTCGCAACCCTGCCTTTATATCCCGATGCCCCCCAATCGACGATTCGTCGGACGAGAAGCCGACTTGGATACGCTCAGGCAAAAACTTTTTCATAATGATCAAGTTCGCACTGCCGCACTCGTCGGGCTGGGAGGTGTGGGCAAAACACAATTAGCTCTCCGACTTGCCTACTGGGTGAGGGATAACAAACCCGAGTACTCCATCTTTTGGGTCCCGGCATTGAGCGGAGCAACCTTCGAACATGCATGTGGAGAGATTGTGAAGAAACTCGCCATTGGAAAGAGCAGCAGCGACAAGGACCCCAAAGGCCTTCTTCAACACTACCTTAGCTCTCCCGAAGCCGGGAAATGGCTGCTCGTGGTGGATAATGCCGACGATCACAACTTGCTGTTCGGAGGCACCAGCATTTCAGAGGGTTTGGCGGACTATCTCCCAGAGAGCGAAGACGGTCGGACCCTCTTTACCACACGTTCAAGAATTGTGGCTGTTGATGCTGCGAAAAGCGATGTGGTGGAACTAGATAAGATGAGCCCACAAGATGCGGCTAGCCACTTGGAGGAGTCGCTCATTTGGAAGGTCGCCGTTCGCAATAGCCCAGATGCGGAGGCACTGCTGACCGAGCTGGAGTATCTACCTCTAGCTATCACACAGGCAGCGGCGTACCTGAACGAGAATCAGATATCCGTTGTCGAGTACCTTGGGCTCCTACGAGGAGCACCGCGGGACATGGTGAGCCTGATGAGCCGAGAGTTCCGAGACAAAACGCGGTACAAAGACTCGCGGAATGCAGTCGCGACAACCTGGCTTGTATCATTCGAGCATATACGCACGTCTAACAGCGTCGCAGCCGACTTACTCGCATTCATCTCGCGCATTCAACCCAAGGGCATCCCACGGTCGCTTTTACCGCAATGCGAATCGAAAGAGGAGATGACACGTGCCCTCGGCACCCTATCCGCGTATTCTTTCCTCAGCAACCGAGGAGAGAACAAGGTTTTCGACATGCACAGCTTAGTGCATATGGCGACGCAAATTTGGGTTGATCAGCGCGGGCTCGCAACACAAGAGGCCGAAAAGGCAATTCGCCATGTCAGCAATGCTTTTCCTTTTGGCGAACACGAGAATCGCTTTCTTTGGAGAGAGTACATGCCGCACGCCATCAAGATGCTCGAAGAACCAGAAGGGCAGGATATCAAAGAGAGATATCTGCTGTGCTTAGGCGTTGGGTATTGCCTCTTCGTGGATGGTCGGATCAAGGAAGCTGTCAACGCCTTGGAGCAGTGTCATCAGTGGCGATCAAGTGAATATCCTGAAGATCACCCTGATCGACTATTATCACAACACGTACTTGCAGGGGCTTACCACTCGAATGGCCAAATAAAGGAAGCGGTCGATTTACTTAAGCATGTGGTGGAAGTGGAAGGGAGGGTACTTACCGAAGATCACTCTAATCAACTGGCATCACAACACGAGCTTGCAAGAGCCTATCTCTCGAATGGCCAAGTAAAGGAAGCGGTTGATTTGCTTAACCATGTGGTGGAAGTACAAGGGAGGGTACTTGCCGAAGACCACCCTAGTCGACTGGCATCACAACACACGCTTGCAGGGGCTTACCTTTCGAATGGCCAAGTAAAGGAAGCGGTTGATTTGCTTAAGCATGTGGTTGAAGTACGAGGGAGGGTACTTGCCGAAGATCACTCTAATCAACTGGCATCACAACACGAGCTTGCAAGAGCCTATCTCTCGAATGGCCAAGTAAAGGAAGCGGTTGATTTGCTTAAGCATGTGGTGGAAGTAAAAGGGAGGGTACTTGCCGAAGATCACCCTAGTCGACTGGCATCACAACACGAGCTTGCAGGAGCTTACCACTCGAATGGCCAAGTAAAGGAAGCGGTTGATTTACTTAAGCATGTAGTAGAAGTAAAAGGGAGGGTACTTGCCGAAGATCACCCTAGTCGACTGGCATCACAACACGAGCTTGCAAGAGCCTATCTCTCGAATGGCCAAATAAAGGAAGCGGTCGATTTACTTAAGCATGTGGTGGAAGTAAAAGGGAGGGTACTTGCCGAAGATCACCCTGATCGACTGGCATCAGAACACGCGCTTGGAGGGGCTTACCTTTCGAATGGCCAAGTAAAGGAAGCGGTCGATTTACTTAAGCATGTGGTGGAAGTAGAAGGGAGGGTACTTGCCGAAGATCACCCTGATCGACTGGCATCACAACACGAGCTTGGAGGGGCTTACCTTTCGAATGGCCAAGTAAAGGAAGCGGTCGATTTACTTAAGCATGTGGTGGAAGTACGAGGGAGGGTACTTGCCGAAGATCACCCCAGTCAACTGACATCACAACACGCGCTTGCAATTGCGTATATGGCTGACGTGCAAGTAACAAGGGCTATTGGGCTGCTGGAGAATGTTGTGAAGCTAGAGGCGCAGATGTATGACGAAGGCGACTGGCGTCTAATACCCTCTCGAGAGGCACTTGAAGAGGCATATACAACTCTGAAGAGATAAGAGGCCGGAAAAGGGAAGCGGGCTGGAGGAAGCTGAAAGTAAAGTTAAAGGAGGGAGGGCAATGTGACGGGCTGAAGGAGATAGCTTAGACTTTAGTCTTAGTGTGATTAGATGATCTATGAGGAAGAGAAGATGGAGAACAAGTCCGCTGCAGCAGTGTGGAACCCGCTCTTGGCCTAATAAGTTTTGTTGTCCTGGGGACGGCGCTGGCTTGGATGCTCAGGGTCGGCCTATTGGCGTTGTTTGTGTTCAGTCTGGCCATGCCAGAACACCACTGACTGGGGGTAACCCCATTACAAGGGCACTCGCTGATAACCACCCTGATGTTGACCGGCATCACAGCACGAGTTATTGAGCTCCTGGAGAATTTTGTAAGGCTAGAGACGCAGATGTGTAATGAAGGCGACCCGCGTTAATCACCCTTGCGGGAGGCACGTGTATGTAACTCGGATTATGCGCTGAGCCAGACCCCAACTCCTAAGACCACTGTTAGAATACGTTCTCCATAGATCATGCCTAGCCCATGAATATTATCTTGGATGTCCAGACTTCTTACGATAGGCCTTGAATCTTCAAACGGAGAAATTTCGGGAAGAAAATAGGGCATTCTGCGTACCCGGAGAAGTTGGTGTATGCCTTTTTTAGCCAGAGAGTGCCTACTTATCGGCCTAGGAGACTGCAGCGGCATCAAACAGCCTGGTTACAGAAGACGAATCCGGACTTATGACCGGAAATTTCCATTTCCATTCGTAGTCCTAAGCCAGGGTACATCTTCAAACCTTTGAATGTACGACTTTTCCCCGTCGGAGGGTGGTAGGTCACTGTCCCCTGCCCTCTCTACAAGAAAACGCATAGCCGCAGCATCACCCACTTCGCGCACGACCCCGAGACCGGAAACGGAATCTAGGAAGACCGCGGCTGGCACACGTACGACGGCCCCTCTCCAACTCGCTGCCATTCACGAGTCGCGCGTTGTGGCCTGATCAAGAACTCTGGGATTTCGCCGTGCGTCACACAATCCTCTTTTCCTCGAAGAATATCCGAACTTTCGAGGGTCGGACACCTCTCGTAGGGGATCCTCTGTGGGCCGTTCGCAGATCCTCGAAATGTTGTCCAAAGCCAGAGCGAACAGGCTGCTCAGTGACCGCCACGGTATGGCCGCCAGCAGCCTCGCAGAAGATCCCGACAGCGCCGACCTAGAGAGGCATCGCCGAGCCTAGAATTACATAGAAGCCCCTCCATAAAGAAACGGCACTTGCTGTTCATACGGTCTTTTAGGACAAGGTCTGGCGCGGGGCGCTTTCTCCAGAAGTAGAGGTGAGTGCCTGGCTATTCTGTACGACTAATGATCCAGAAAGAGCCCTGAAGGGGGCAGGGCTATGTATCGATGGATAAGTTTCCTAGTATGGCCGGATCTGACTTGACCCGTTGACCGAAAACAGGGAGGGAGATACTCATACCTGATGCTTCGGTGTTAAGATCAGGTTCCTCATCACCAACCAGGTCACAAGCAGTATTGCGACCAACGACTACATCTAACCAACCCCATTTATGCCACCCTCCACCCACCTACTCACTCGCAACTCAGGTAGACGGCCTCTTGATACTTTCTCCGTAACCCCCACCCCTCCAGCAGCTTCTCTCCCCCTCGGTCTCCTCCCCCGCAGCTTAACGACACTATACCACGCCGCCCCCGCCAGCGCCACGCCCATGCTCACCCCTTTGAGCGCGCCCACCCGGACCCGAAACAGCATGATGCCCAGCAGCACCGTCAGGCGCTGCTTCACGTTGGCGCACACCGTCATGGTCAGCGCGCCGGCGGCCCGGTTGGTCGCGAAGGAGCTGACGTTGAGCAGGAACCCCAGCAGCCCGTTGCCCGCCAGCTCCAGGAAGGGGAGTGGCCCGGCGTGCGACGATGGGAGCCCCCCGGTGGCAGTGGCGGTGGCGGCCGCCAGCTCGCCCGTCAGGTACGCGCCGAGCAGGGCCTGCGCGAAGGCGAGCTGGGACAGGCGGTGGAGGGCCTCGAGCGGCGAGAGGGCGAGGGTGCCGGTCAAGATGCGGTTGGTTGCGATTATCTGGGTTGGGGAGCATGGGGAGAGGTTAGCAGGTTTGCCGGTTGAGCTGGATGGGGGACGGCGCACCTTGTAGATGGCGAGCAGAACGCCAAGGAGGGTGAGGGCGAAGCCGCCCGGGGAAAAGTAGTAGTCGCCGTACGTGGCGTCCGACGCCAAGGATGACGGGGACCAGAGAGAGGTACGTCTCGCACGGGTAGGTGCGCTTGTAGTGGAGGCGGTAGACGAGCACGGCGAAGACGGGGCAGGTTGAGCTCATGACTTGGTGGAAGGGGATCGAGGCCATAGCGCTAGAGGGAGGGGTCAGTGGCGCCGTGGATCTGGGAGAGGGAGAGACTTACATGGAGAGGTTTGAGGTGGCATGTTGGCGCTGAAGAGCAGGAAGAAGGCAAAGAGCTTGAGATATCCGTGGATGGAGGAGAACTCGGTCAGAGTAAAGTACCCCATCTTCCGGAGGCAGAAGCATCCCAGCGATGCTGAACCGGCGTGTAGAGCGGCTAGGAGCCACGAGTATGTGAACTGAAGAGCTCTTTGTTAGCCATGGACTGTCAGCCAAGGGTAGGGCATTGGCCGAGAATGTGGGTGGGACATACCTTTCCGAGGATCATCATGTTGTAGAGGGTCAAGGAGACATTACACAGAAAATAACAGGCCAGGTGGAACACCTTGGTCCAAGCCGGCACACGGTCTTCCGGGGCCGAGCCGTGGCCGCCATTTGACGAGGGTCGTCGCTGGCCATCGAGGAGCTGGACCTCGATGTCTTTGGGTTTCTCTCCCAGGAGAGCGGACGCCATGATGTTGCCTGCCTCCGCTTGAACACTCCTATGGCCACACTATGGCACATTCAACCGCTGTCCTCGCCTGTCGACACTGACAATGCGTGCCTGCACCACGCTGTTTGGTGTGGAGAGGTGTGATCGGTCGTATCAGGGCAGGAGCTCGAGACGAAAGATGTAGTGAGAGTGAGGGCTCCGAGTCAGCCACCTCATGACGCCGTCGGGAGAGAGTAGAAGACGGTGTTGTTGACGAACTCCATATCTGTGTCGGCGATGCTTCAAACCGGAGCTATCCTTGTTAGTGTCGCTTTTGGTGTCGCACAGGGCAATCAATTGATGGGAAAAAATATTGGCAGGGAAGAGAAGACGGTCCGATTTCACCGAGGTTTCAGAAGAGACCGAGAATGTGGTGCTTCTTAGGTCGACGGACAGCCCACACACAGGGAGCTTCCTTTTGTATAATAACTCGGGGGTGCTTTGCACTCCCGTTTTTTACCAAATTAAGTCACTTTGCAACTGAACTTCCACTGCTCCCAAGCCCCTCGTTCCTCAGTCAAACGTTCCACACATATGTCCACAAATACATCAATACATCGATGTTTAATGTTCACATCGGGCTCCAATTTTTACTTACGAGCAGCAATCGATTTCAGGTCCCACGAGCAGAGTCTCCCCCTTCCAAAATCCAAATGACCTCCCCATACGCCCTCCGTCTTCTCTTCCTCGACAGTCTAATTTGTGGAAACCTAAAGCCTGGCTGTCAACAAACATAAGATTCAACTACGCCAAAAGCACCGCCCTACCACTTGATCACAGACGGTGACGAGAGGGGAGAATCTGCCACGGCTGACAACACCGACTCGATTTCCATTTGTGAATCGACTTCCGGATCTACGCGTTCCAGTAAGACCGCTCCAACTTCAACAGACCACCCTGAGCCAGATGGCGTCGGACCAGAGAAAGCCACGCCTTCCGAAGGTTCCGGACTTCTCGGGCCTTGCACAAAGTCGATGGCTGAATACTCTTGGTTGTTGCTGTGGAAATGGGAGAATCTTTCGATGCTGGTGGCTCTTGACATCCTAGTCGCCATGGGAATTCCTCTGACGATCTACGATGGCAAGGAGGTACCGCAGTGGCCGTTCGGTCTCAATCTCAACTCTGTCATTGCTGCCTAGGCTACTCTCGTTCGGGCCTCGATGATGGTGTTGGTGAGTGAGGGTAAGTCTTTCAACCAATCTTTTGGTCTAGTAGGCTGACGGTTAATTTGAAAACAGTCGTCTGCCAGTTGAAGTGGGAATGATTCCGCCAGGCGCGCATGCTGTACGATCTCGATCAATTTGACAAGGCAACCCGGGGAGTTTGGGGGTCGCTTCTCGTCCCAGGAAGAGCGTTTAAGCCGTATGTACACTTATTTCCTGGCTTTCAGGTTTCTTGATCTTGTGTCTCTGACATGATTGCGACCCGAATGCAGGTACAGCTTTCGTGCGACATTGTGCGCGCTGATAACTGTCCTCCTCTAGGTGCGAGTCCCATGGCACAACAGGACTATGATTTACCCTAAAGTTGCCCTCAGCAATTTCCATGTTCGTGCGTGACCCTAAGCCAATCCTAAGCTAGGGTGAGCTATGGGTGAGCCTAACCTGCAACAGCTGTGTCGCCTAATTTTAGACCCTCGACTAAAGTTGCCATTTGGAGATTGTCACGTGTTCTTTGGTTTATTCTAAATATACCGTACAGGGTGCAGCTACGTTATCTATAACAATAGTCGCAGAATAGAATCCTACTTACATGTATTGCTGCCTGGAAGTTTAACTCATTTATTAAGGTTAAGTACGGAAAGGGGCGGAAATAGGAATGTCTTTAACTCTAATCTGGTTTTATTTGAAGCTTTGAGGATTACATTACTCTCTCAAATAGTAATTCCCTTGTCGCATTATAAGTAATTCGACCTATGGAAGGCCGCTGTCCAATACCTTCTTACAGGGGAAATATTAGAGGGTATAAACAGGTATGTTAGAATCAGAGCCCTTAGATAGCTGCCAGTAAGCCCGAGCTACCTTCTTTTCAAGCGTGCACCTTGCTGCCTGCGCCCATTTCACTCCCCCACATAGCTCTCTGCGCAGGTGTTATTTATAAGCCTGTCAGGACATAAGCTTCAACAGCACAGTCCAGTCGAAACAGTTACTTTAACTATTAGGAGAGCAGCACGGGTTGCACTTGAAACGAAACGTCTGTCTGCCTTGGGGGCTGCAACAACGTACCCAATCAGCGGGGTAGCCACTTAGCTACCTGATATTGAGACGGCCATCATGCGGCGGCTGGTGCAGTTATTAGATAGGAAAGTTTGTGGGCGAGACCATTTGTTTTGCGATAATTAGCTAAAGTGTTTAATTGGCGCAAATTGAGGGGGGGAAACAAGGATACCACGTAATGCATACCAACATCTGCTATTGTCTTATCGATGGGCTTTAAACGTAAGGCGAAGTCAATAAATGTTGATTGGCCGCAGGGGGGTTGCTCACTCAATGGCTGTGGCGGGGTCGGAACTGTCTTGCTTGGAAGATAAAGGAACACCCGTGGGCGTGACTTTTATTACATGTTGGTCTGGGTGGACACTTTCCATGTTCAGTCTAAACACTAGCACTGTGATAAAACGTACTTGTTGTGTTATTTATTTAAATTGCAAGTTTGGAACCTAGAAAGAAACGGGTTAATTACCAGCGTGGCATACAGAAGATCAACCCTTCATGTAACTCCATCAATGCATGTAATGCAATCACCTCCCCCAAACACTCGTCCTCCTTCATTTCATCCTACTGCCTCCCCCAACTCTCAACTCTTAGTACTTCGGTGTTTCATACTGGCTATGACTCCGAATCGTCTTGCCATACTTGAAAAACACCCAAGGCACTGGCAGCAACGCCAGCGAAATAAATCCCAGCAAGCTCGTTGCCCAGTTGATACCCAAGTTCGTATACACTATTCTCATGTTAGCATCACCGCACCCAGGGTACCTAAGGTTAGGTAAGTAACCGGAAAAGAAACTCACTCTGGATCGCAAAAAGTGGAAACGCCCCTGCCAACCCATACCTCGTCAAGCTATTCGCGCTCGCCGCACTCGCCACCACCGTCCCACGATACGTATCCACCGTGAACTGCAACGCACTGATAAACACGCACAAATTCCCCCACGCAAACGGCACCATCGCCACCACGGGGCTCGCCCAATGCACATCCTCCCGTGCCGTCCACGCCATCCAAAACAGCCCCACTGGCATGCCCACACTGCCAATCATGGCCGGATACAGCCGATACTCCGGGGGAATCATATGCTCCGGATGGCGCGGGATTTGCTTCCGGTAGAGGAACACGTCGCAGAGGATTATGGTCAGCGTGCCGAGGAGGCAGCCGACTACGACGGAGAGGAAGACCAGGCCGGATTGCTCGACGGTGAAAGAGTAGACGTGCTGGAAGATGTAGGGGACGGCGGCGAAGAAGGTGAAGAGCGTGGCGAACTCGCAGGACACGTAGAGGCAGAGGAGGCCGACGATGGGCTCGGTGGAGAGCATGTGCAGCGGGCGGATGAGGGTGATGGTGAGGAATTGGTGGAGGCGGGCGGTGCGAGTCAGAGTGGCGGCTGGAGGATCAGATGGGGAGTTGACTGGGTTAGTTTGGGATTTGGCGAGGCGGCGTTGGATGGTGCGGTGGAAGGTCTCGCGGCCGAAGGGGAGGATGAGGATGAGCGAGAGGGCGCAGAAGAAGAGCATGGTGTATTGGGTCCAGCGCCAGCCGCGGCGGGAAGTGACGAAGGCGCCGATCACGGGGCTGCATAGTGGTTAGTAGGGGGTCATGGTGATGAAGAATGGAAGGAAAAGGGGTGACAGGGAGGACTCACGCAATGCCTGGGCCGAGAAAGGGGGTTAGGATAAAAAATGTTGAGGGGATGCCTCGTTCGACGGGTCGGTACATCTCGTTGAGGGAGCCCGTTGCGATGGCCAGACTGGGGGCAAAGCAGAACCCGGCAAGGAAGCGGAGGATGTTGAGGCCGGCGAACGAGTGGGTCAGACCTGCACCGAGAGTGAACAGTGTTCCGGGGACAAGTCCTCCAATGTATATCGGCAGCCTTCCGACTGTTTCAGAGAGAGGTCCCCCCACAACGGGTCCCAGGGCGAGTGCGAAGACGTAGAGGGATAATGGCAGGATGGCCTGTGTTGTTGTGACTCCGAACTCGACTTTGAGCTGGGCCGGTGCCGCAGACATGATGGATGTGCCCATGGATCTGTGCACAACGATATCAGCCTCTCGTTCAACAACTGGAAATCCACCAAAAGTGAAGCGGACTTACGCCAGGAACGCTATAGACGAAATGATAACCACTTGAAGAGCCTTCTCTTTCGACGACCAATTGTAGGGGTTGTGGGGATCTGTGTCCCAGTTCCATGAGAGCTCTTGCTCTCCGCTCCGCTTTGCACTATCATCTGTGTCGCTACCACTCCCTTGTACTGGTGTGCCGTTGTCCTCCCGTGTTTTCTCGACGTCTTGTTGAGCGACATCCGTCTCGGGTAATGTTGTGGTGGCCATGTTGGCTGTGGTCATTTATGGTAAAGATGTCGCCGGGCGTGTGACGGGAGACTGTGTTTCAGAGGTGATTTTGTTTCTTCGTGATCGAGATAATTCCAAAACATGGGACCCTCGAAGTTTTAACCGTCGAGGTCAAGCCACTCCACTGCCGGGTCATGGTGCACATGAGGAAAATGATTATCTGCAGCTCCGACTTCTTGCTGCCAAGAGACTGCTGTTGATGACCAGAGCCAAGGGGGCGCGGGATGCCCTCAGGGGTTGATCACTAAACACACAAAGACCTCGGAAAAGCCCCGTCCAGCTGGGTCCGGGACTGGACGGCATCGCACCTGATTGGCTAATTACACCACCACATCACGAAGCCCAACAGACGTTACACCAACAGATTACTTGGCTTGACGACTCGTGCCGAGGAACAGTGCTGAGGAGCTCCCTTCGGCACTTTACTATTTAGGCGCTTGGCACCAACGCCCGGTGTCCCTCGCTCGTCGCGCCATCTGCGCCCTACTTGCGACACGCCAAGCGCATTGGCAGTGCATTACAAATGAACATTATTTTGGCCTTACTAATGAATTTAGTCATCCTTGCAACGGAGTTTTTCACACATGGTATTAATTATCCCACCTCCCCCAATTATCCCCGAATCTCCCCAGCGAGCTGACTGGGATCCCGAGTGAACCGAGCCAAACCCGTGCCTCGATCACGTGGAGGTCAAAGACATTGACAGTTGCAAGACTACAGTTTTTGACACTCGACACATTAACAATGAACCATTAATACGAGAGAGAATGTATAGTGCTAATAAGACTAAATTATATGCCTTCTTTCAACATGGCAAGCTCAACCTTCAGCATTATCTCCCTTGACGAATACGAGTCCTCGCCAACACGATGCACGGACACGTATCGCGGCTCGAGCTAGTGGGCATCACGAGAGGAAGGATAAAGACCCCTCAAATGCAGCAGGATGCAGCAGGATGCAGCAAGATGAAAGGAATCTGGGCTGCGGAATGGAATGTTTAGGTTATCAATCTTTGAAGGAAACCGAAGGACCGGGGTCTGGATCCTGCGATGACGATTGTGGCTGCTGACCGTTGAGATCCGATGGCGCTATCACCATTTCGGCCATTTTCCGGTGATCCCGTGAGATTCCCATTCCTGGACGACAATTGGCCAACAACAACACATGCAAGCTTCAGTGCCAACTTCCCAAACCAAGTATCTCGAATGCCCAGAAAGCAGCTTCAAATGATCGCTTGATCAGCCAAGGCAGGTGAGCTCTCGGTTGTGCCCTCGGCTGTCTTCAATGTCACTGCAATGAGATTCGATCCGGGAAAGACGATCGCGGCTAGCTGGAACGGGCTACGACCAAGTCTCCCGGAATGGTGGCAATCTCGGCCCACCCTTGAATTCTTTGCGTGTCTCAAGTTCAATTAATTGCCCGTCCCTGAAAAGGCGATTCATTGTCGAGGCCGCTACAAAAGGCCGCCGGTGCGTGCACGCACGAACCCAACCAGGCATGTTTCAAGTTTCCTCCGCAATTCTTTTGGGGATCGGAACTGCAACCAATTGAGCTCGCAACCAAGCTGAAGGCCTCCGAATCCAATTGGTTTCCAACTGCGACCCAAATTGCCAATTTTGACCAACCAGCGCAGTCGAAGCCAACACCAGAAAATAGGCTAAGATCGTGGGCACCCTTCCATGTCACCGACGTAACAGCTAGGAGATTTTACCCTCATCACCCGGGCGGCACCAAGGCGGTACCAAACACTGGGTAGCCTCATCTGAACCTGGAACACCACTGGCATTCCACGATATAAGTGATCGCCCTCGTCGCCTTCCAACCCGGATTTCCACTCTTTATCCCCAATCTCATCCCGTTCAAGTTCAAGTCGACAACCCCAACAACACCCGCATCACCACCAAAATGCATCCCTCCCTCCTCCTCCTCACGGCCCTGTCAGCGGCAACCGCATCAGCCCAATGCGACTACGCCAATAACAAACGCTGCATCAACCCAGACGCAACCACCTCCGCCAAAATCCCCTTCTCGCCGCTCTTCCCCTCCTCCTCCCCACCCACATTCACCTACGCCATCGACGAGCTCTCCCCCGCGGATATCTCGGCCCTCAAGAAGAAGAACAGCCTCCTCCTTCCCGCCGGGTACACCGGCCCCGTGCTGCAGGCTGCGTGGTGGTTGCAGTATGACGCCAGCACGGTGAACAAGAATCGGGGGCAGGAGAGGCGGTATTATGCGTTTGCGCTGGAGACTGCTTCCACTGGGAAGATTGGTGGTGCACAGGGGGGATGTGTCGGGTTGTTGGGGGAGCAGTGCGTCAAGAGTCTGAAGGAGGTTATTGCACGGGGGACGTACGATGCTAGTCCGTTTGAGGAT
>Ga0247760_1000994_pt1 | contig 28607 bp, 13 predicted proteins | sample UWRJL171409R4_FD_179936 | JGI IMG/M metagenome (GOLD analysis project Ga0247760, IMG submission 179936) | Plant litter microbial communities from Arlington Agricultural Research Station in Wisconsin, United States - UWRJ-L171-409R-4 | ecosystem: Environmental > Terrestrial > Plant litter >... | reverse complement strand
ACTGCCATTCCCATTCCCACTCCCGACAGGTGACCTCACCCGCCTTGGATTCCCCCCCGTAAAACTCGCCTCCCAAGACGCAACCCACGTCTTGGACCACTCCTGAAGAATATTCGACATGCCATACTTATCGGTAAAAGCGCACACGTTTCGTATTTGCGCAAGGTTCAGATATCTCGGAACGGTGTTGAAGTGTTGGTGAATGATGCCAAGTGCTATGCTTGCGGCGTTGGGGTCGTCGTTGGGTAATTTGATGATCCAGGGCCCGGGATCTGTGCTGGATTTTGATCGAGATTAGAGTGATTCTGATAGTATTAATTTGAAGACCGGGTTTGCTCGAGAGAGGTTAGATGAGCGGGCAATGAACTGTGACTTGGTCGGCCCGATAAGGAGAGTTAAATCGGGGTCGTTGTCCATGTAGACGGGTGATGGGTTGGGTTTCGGCTGTTGCTTGGACCCTTGGGGAGCCATGATGTATGTCAGATATGGCAACAGAGCTTATGATGTTCGAATTCAAGAAGTTCTTCAGGTTTTCGGGGATGTAAAGTTATTCAAGGAACAGATTGTCAGGTTGTTCACCTTTTATACTCACCTTGCTCTGCTGCTGGTAAAGTTAACTTTCCATCAACCTAGATAGGTGCGTGCGTCAATCCGAGGTGACTCTGAACCTCTTCCCCTTCACCTCGGACAGACTCCCAGGCGGCTTGGGGCACCGAAAGTTACCTACAAAAGTCAAAATAGCTCAAGATCTCCCATGCTTATTGAATTGATTCTTAGCCACCGGTCCCATGCCTCACGTATGTAGTGGGTACCAACCTAGGTGTGGTTAAAAGGGTGGAAGTATAAAGATGCTTTGACACCATACCCAGCTTTGTGGACCTTTGGTAACGACTCGGAGGGTTCCAAGGTTTATATTTACTGCCTGGTGGTAGTATTGTGAATAGGTAAGGTACTGTGGATTGAATCACTCTACTGCTTTCTTTGCCCACGCCAAATACCAGGGCTCTCAGGGATTCATTCAGGAGGTGACTCGAGGTATGGAAATCTGTGGTGTTAAGGCATATGTGATGGCCTCGTGCTTTGCCTCCCCGATGACTCTGAAAAGTTGGAAGGGTATATCGAACTTCTCGAGCAGCACCTTCCGCGCCTTGCCCATCTTCGCGAGCTATGCGTTCCTGCCAGGGGCTGTGAGGTAAAAATGAAGTGTCCTGTTTCAGAGAGAATGGCGTTGGTAATTCCTGGTTTGCGGTAGATCCATGTGAGACTCGGCAGCACATCCTTCTTTACGGACTACTTACTAGATGATACATCGGGTTGGGGACGCCACGTTGAAGTTGGAGGCAGGAGGGCTCAGAAAACGAGGTGGTGGAGCTTTGGCATGTTTCCTCGATGATGGCTTGAGCGGCACCACGGTAGATGTCAACCACAGACAGCCCGTAGTCGACAGCCAGTCCGGGGTGTGTGCTGGATGCCAGAGAAGAGATGCCCAGCAGCGCAGAGAATTGATCCTTGGGATCTGGTCATTCTGCCCTCCGGTAAAGAAAGAGAAGCGCAAGAAATCTCTGCGTCCAGCATCGCCGTCTCCGGGAAAATAGAGAAACGATGATGGTCCACTAATCATGCAGCGCCCTGCAGCGTTAACAAGGCTCAGTACGTCAGGATTCCCCTCCTCCAACATGCGAATAGACTTGAACGTAATTTTCCCCACCTCGCCGAGGATCCCCATTGAGGCTGTATGCGATCCACACTGAACCAAGACATCTCTGGCGCACATGATTTCCTGTATAATCCAAAGCCGCCTCCAGTATGGGCGGCTCAGAAGCTCATCTACGCCATGGTGTATACCCACGGTCGTCTCGTATCCGGGGTTCCTCAGCATATTTGCCACGTACTCGGCCGGGGATGAGCGAGATGCAAGGGTGGCCAGAAAATCCATCGCGGCGCGACTACGCTTGTTAGCCTCCCCGTTAAGCCACACGATGGTGCGTTCTGCGGCGGAATAGATGAGTCTCATAAGCCTCACTTGCTCACTGGGCTCCTTGGAAGACATGTCTAGTATGTGCTTTGTGGAGTCATCGAAGGGACTGACGGCCTGAGGCAATGAGGCGAAATGCAATTTTGCGGCGCAGTCTGTTCTACAGCTGTCCGCAAATGCAGCGTCGCTCCAGTGAACCCACCGGCCTGGCAAACCCTGGCTGGTTGACTGAGAAGCTGCATCTGCAAACTCCACCTACCCCGCTCGTTTGCAAATTCCACCGAAGTAAACATGAGGACGTCCTGTTGGTGGCGTTGCGGTGAAGTAGCTCGGATGTGCAGTTGGATATTCTGTTGATGGAAACCACACACAGTTGAGTTTCGTCTTGACCAATATTGAACTGAATTGCCTTGAGATAAGGTAAGAGCTCACTGCACAAGTTGCGGCCCACTTACCGATTGGGACGTCTGTTGGCTGGAGCAAATGCCGGTGGATGAGGCAGGTGCGAGTTATGGATCCTCGGTGAACGCACAGGACCTTTCAACACAAACTGTGCTTCATTCGCCGCTGCGGGGGGGCCATGTTAGCGGTGATCCTCGGGACCCACCGACAAGTTGGGCCAACGAGGTCAGAGGAAAGTAGGTAGGTACGAATTCTCCAGGGGTATCTGGAAGACAGCTGAAGCACTTCTCAGGCAACCATGGACGCCATGCAGGCCAAGCATACACTAACCCCGATTGAGATTCTGCTGTCGAATTGGGCCTTGACACGGATGGTTCTGGTTAGTGTACGCGCCACCGTCGGAGCCTGATGCCATTCCGTTCGCAGTCAGAGTTTTTGACCTCGATTTCAATCCTTTCGGGCTTCCCTGAGGACGGCCCATGAAACGACAGATATGGTACCTACCCAGGAAATCAGGAAATCCCAGCAACCTCTATTAGAGGATTCGAATCAACGCCGATTTCAGGAACCCGAGCGCTTCGCGAACTTGAAGAGCATCACAAACGAAGCCAACGGACTTCTTCATTGCACCAAGGAATGAACTGAGCCCCGCCCCTGGGACGCCCGCAACAACTTGTCCCGCAAAAGGAAGCGCAGGAAGAATCTAGCATATAAATCGGGAAGAAGTCGAAAGAAGATCGATGGCCTCTGGATTCAGGCGCTTTGCGTTCTCCACGACGGCAGTTGAGAAATGGGAAGAAGAAGACGAGAGGCACGGAAACTGGCCTGTCGTTTACGTGTTGGACGATGGCAATACGCGAGCCCGCGCTCGGAACAGACCACGGGACATATATGTCGGCGAGTCGCTCAACCTGGCCAACCGACTCCGTCAACATCTCAACACGCCTGCGAAACAACACCTCAAGCACTTCCGTGCTATCATTGACGAGAGATTCAACAAGTCTGTTTGCCTTGACTTGGAATCGTACCTCATCAAGATGTTGGCCGCAGATGGTTCGAATCGCGTGCTCAACAGGAACAACGGAATCACGGATACAAAGTACTACCAATGCGAAATGTACCGTGACGGCTTCCCCTATATCTTTGAACAACTCAAGGCGGACGGCCTCTTCACCCGGACCATTCCAGAAATAGAAAATAGCGATCTCTTCAAGCTATCGCCATTCAAGGCACTCACCGAAGACCAGGCAAGCTCAGTGGACGAGATTGTCAGGGGGCTCCTCGCCGATCTACAGACAGACCAGAAGAGTATGATTGTCATCCAGGGTGACCCCGGGACTGGCAAGACAGTTGCCGCCATCTATTTGATGAAGCTTCTTCGGGATGTAGGGTCGTTTACGTCTCTGGAGGACCTGAACAATGATTCCCCGTTCTCCGAGTTCTTCACCGTTCACAACCGAACATTGCTTCAACATTGCCGCATCGGCCTGGTTGTGCCGCAGCAATCGCTCCGTGCGTCTGTCAAAGAGGTCTTCAAGAACACACCGGGCCTCGATCGCTCCATGGTCTTGACTCCGTTTGAAGTCGGAGAATCCGAAGAACAGTTCGACTTGCTCCTGGTCGACGAGACACACCGGCTCAACCAACGCGCGAACCAGGCCTCGGCCATTCAAAACAAAAAGTTCGGAGCCATCAACAGGGCACTCTTTGGCGACGATGACTTCACCAAGACGCAGCTAGATTGGATAAGGGAGAAGAGTAACCACACCATCTTCCTGGCGGACCCGGAGCAAAGTGTTCGGCCCGCGGATCTACCCCCCGGAGTCCTGTCCGCCATCATCGCCGAGGCTCGAGCCTCCCAGCGACACTTCCAGCTCAAAAGCCAGATGCGTGTCAAGGCCGGCTCCGACTTTGTCGCCTACATCCGCTGGATCCTCAACCCAAGCCCGACTCGAGCTCCGCCGCAAATACGCGACTTTGGCGGCTACGACTTTCGCATCTTTGACGACGTCGCTATCATGAGGGACGAAATCGTCCGACGGGATGCCGAGGTTGGCCTCTCGCGCATGGCCGCCGGGTATGCTTTCAAATGGAAGTCACGGTCAAAAGACAACAAGAACGCCTACGACATTGAGATTGGCCAAACACAGATGCGTTGGAACAGCACCACGTCGGATTGGATTTCTTCCCAGAACGCTCTGGAGGAGGTGGGATCAATTCACACGGTCCAAGGCTACGACCTCAATTATCTTGGAGTCATCATTGGTCCTGATTTGCGGTTCAATCGGACAGATGGGCGGCTATTCATTGACCGCGACTCTTACTTTGATACCAAAGGCAAGGAGAATAACACCAGGCTTGGAAAGACGTACTCGGATGATGATCTGCTGCGCTTCATAACCCAGATATATGCTGTTCTTTTGACCCGTGGGATACGGGGAACGTATGTCTATGCGTGTGACGACGCCTTGAGGGAGTATCTCGAGATTTTTATTCCGAGGTCCTACAACCATGTTTCCATGGATGTATAATTGTTTACTGGTCTGGACAAGCCGAAAGGTCTTACTCTTTCAATAGAGCAGCCAAACAGTTTTCGATCGACAGGGAAGCAAAAATTGGATACCATTTCCTCTTCCCAGACCAGATCCTTTCAGTGCCAAGCCAAAAATCTCATAACCATTTATAAGCTTGAAAGTTGAACATCTTCCTAAATCCGTTCCGGCAATGTTAAACAGCAGCCAAGGGTAGATTCGCAAACTCGACCTACCTCTAGTCTTTAGTAAACCAAGGATGCTGCAACGCCCCCCGCACCGTTATCCTCCGGAAAGGATCTATACACGCTATCCTGCCGATGAGATCCCTAAACTGGGGTCTGCCTGCTGCCACCTTCTAAAAGGCAGTCTTGGCTCCTTGTTGCCAGAGGTATAGAGCAGTTCCCTGAGACGCTTAATAAACGGGTCATTGTCTCCTCTGTGATACGTAATAAACCCCCTCGAAATTTTCAATCTTGCTGGTAAAGAAGGATGGTGGCGCCGGAGTATCAGCTCTGCCTGCTCCTCGGGGGAAGCATAGTTCCCCTCGTCTGAAAAAACACCATACTCCCCGTCCACGCAAATATCACCTGAGGGGGCCAGCCAGTCAGCACTGTTTTGTTGTGTGCTTTGTTTTCGATTCCACCAAAAAACTCAACTCACCACGATAGTAAAGAAGTAGATATCGGACAGGGTGTTTTTGATTCCCCAAGCCTAAGCCTCCAAGCTTCTCCAAAAGTGGTTCGCTTATAATCGGTCTGTAAGGCCTTTAACCTTAAGCGGAAGCATCACTGCAGCTTCCAGGCTGGTGATCTGGACGTTACGCCATCCAAAGTCACAGGTATCCCGTTTAAAGGAATCCATCATAATATTTGTAGGTTGAATCAGCATATATATCCCATCAATCCAGCAAAAGAGGACCTAGCCTGTGTGGATAATGTGTTTACTGTAGAGATCAGCAAGAACAGCGAGAGCATCCCGTATAATAACCTTTTTAACAACTAAAAAAAGAGCTGCGATGTTAACATAAAACGGTCCCTGTTTCAAATATGGGAAAATAATGATATTCCACTCAGGAATACTATATACAGCTCTTCAGACATAGTAAATGCTCAACGTGCTTCTGTAGTGAAACAATGTAATTAAAATCGCCTGGGATTATGTCTTAGAAAAAACTACTTCCCCTTATATCTAAAATTAGGAGGTAGTTAAAAGTTTTTCGTTCTCTGGCTGTGCACCAGACAGATGGTTATTAGACTCCTTGACTCAATCTTTGAACGGCCCCCAATATGCGCGTCATTTATCAAGCCACAACATCATCAACCCCTGGGCTTAAACCAGCCATTGCGCCACCAATTCTTCCCGGAACTCTGTGGTTTCTTCAGTTTTGGAATGATGAGTACTGACAGAGAGTATTGAATTACCCGAGCACTTTCTGCCCTGCAGAAAGGCGCTCCGTTTTCCACAGTTTCCACAAACTGGGCTATCCCTTATGCCACTCTCGCCCACCAACTTACAGGCGGCCAATTGATTTCCCAAGCCAAAGAGGCCTATCAACGCCTTTCTTCCTGGTAAGAAGCCTTCCTTTACAAGTGGATCAAGCATAATGAATCCTATAGGTGTGCCCCCGTAAAGGCCCAGACTTGGTAGTTTGCGCAGAAGATCCTCTCAGCTGGTGGTGACAACCAGTGTATTAGCAAACAGTAGACTAATGGCTTTATACAAAGGAATCCAACCATTAAGACAAAGATTGGAAAGCCCCTAAATGCTGTAAGAGCAAAATACTCTGACGAACCTGTAGGCCACTAGTTGGGCCGGCGCGGCCCGAAGGATTCCCCGCACAAAGCACTGTGTTAGGGATAGTGCCGCACTGTCCCGGACACTGTGCTGACTAGTTAAAGGGTGCTCTGTCTTAGTAACGCTGCTCTGTCATTGAGCAGGCAAGACACCACAGAACAGTGATCTGTGATCTGTGAGCACGACACAATAGAGCAACAGAGTAAGTTACGAAGTACCTCCTAGATAGTTAGTATAGATAGTCATCATTATGACCACGATGGCCGTGATGGACTCTGGTTCCTCACGCTAGTATTGCATTGTTTATTATATCCTACTGTTCAGACTTACCTCTGTGTATTATAGTGACAACGTGTCAGAAAGAAGGGGGTTTAGAGGCCCTGGGCATCTAGTCAGCTCCGCTGACTAGATGGCTGGCACTGCCAGTACGCCAGTGAGCCTCAGCCACTGGAGTGACGAAGCTTGAATCCTGCAGAATAGTTTATAAAGAAGCCTCTGGCTTCCAGCCAGAGCCAGAGCGAAAGAGAGGTAACACAAGCAATACAATCACGCAGTTACAACCCCTTCAATTTCACAGAATCCAGAGTGCAGTGCTTCTGACAGTTGCGAACAGGGATCGCGCACCCTGTACCGCGCAGTGTGACTACGTACCCCGTAGCCACTAGTCGAATCTTCTAGAACCCTAGAGGATTCCAGAGGATTTCAGTCCACTTCAGGGCCCTTCTACTGTGTAGAACGGTTCAGCGCAGTACTATTCCATTATTATATTAGTTAGTTACACTTTATAGAAGGCTCTGGAATCCTTCCAGAGCCTCCTACAGCCTATAATAGGTCCTCTGCTCTCTTATATCTAATTCTAGTTAAGCAAGCAATTCCATTCTTTTCCAGTTATTTCACAAGGCACTGCCTTTCGGATCCTCTTGTTTACAGCGTTAATATTCGCTGTAACAGCCCTATTTACAGTGGCGCTGCCTTTTAATACAGGCTTTTGTTTGCTTCTTACAGCGCTGTAGTCGGCTTGGACCAGTACTGCACTTCTTCCTCTAAGCCACAGTCCTGTATTACAGGCCCTGTGGGTTCTTTGAACCGTGCTTCTTTCAACAATCATCAATCCGACGATTTTCACCACGAAGACCTCCCATTGAAAGCCCAGTGACATTCTGGCCCTTCGATCGAAGGAAGATGACCTAATCCACGGTCGTGTTTCTTTTGTTGTTCCATGCTAGGTTCCGTTTCATGCTAAGCTCCGTCACATACTAGGTTTTGTTCCATACTAGGTACGTGTCTGTTTTTCTACGTCAGTTGCATTTATGTTCCTCCGATCGGAGGACCAGTAGTCTGGGAGTCGGCCTGGAAGGCCGACTACAACGTTCTGAGGTGTGGTTCTCTTTGTGGTTTCTTCCCTGTTGCGTCACCGCGCCAGTTCAATGGTCTGTAATTACATGTGATAATGTGTAACTTTTATAAGTTAAACGGTTTTATAACTACGTATAGTTTAGATGTTAAATGGCTTAGAATTACATACTGTTACACGTCGCCTGAACCGCCCTAGCCTTCTTTAAGGAAGTAATTACAGTACTTGGTGCTATTAGAGTGTTATGGCTTTAATGTATTAATGCCCTGTACGATAGTGGAGGTTTCGGGGCGTGTGGTGAATCAGCGGCCTAATCAGCTGGTGACGTAGATATATGGAAATAAATACGGCGGCCAAATTAGCTGTGCTGTACTGTATAGGGGGCTGATTAGCTAGCGGCTGATTCTGGATTTGTGATACAAAACCGCTGCACTAAAACACCGCAAAAGTGAATCCACTGATACTAGCATTTAGTAACAGCGACTATATCTATATTGTTCCACCGGAGTGGTGCAGTTAATACCACGTAGACAGCGTGCAGTACTGGCGGTCATACTGAGTCGCCACGCCACCTGGTTTCACAGACGAATACGACGCCATGCTCCACCTTTTGTCCCGTTGGTTAGGTATCCACCACACCACGGCCTCCCAGTTAGAGTTTTTCTCAGGCCCTTCGATCCCCAGCATCTTTAAGTACGTTGTACCCCATCATGAAATGCTGGGGCGCCAGCTCTCGCCAAAGCATGGTGTCCTGGCGCTCCGTGCCGTGTGTCCGGTCGACGGGTGCGCCTAGTTGAGAAGCACGGCCTGCGCAACGCCTACGCAGAATCAACCATTAGAAAAGCTTACCTAATTATGTAACGACCTGACTTTGCAAGATGATCTGCGCGGGCACCTCCTTCGCTTGGGGGGGTTGTGAGCCGCTTCCTCGGCGTCGATGATATCCCCTATCCGCGCAAACTTACCGTTTGGAGGCTCACGCACGACGCAAACCTCAAAGAGTGTCTCGAACGCGTCCATACCACGGCCATCTGTCAGCTTATATGGGGCTGTTGAGGCCAATTTGTGGAGGATTCCGGCTTGGCACCAAGCCTTCCGCAGATCCAGAGATTTCACAGTTTTGCAGAAGAACAATGCAATCAACAATTAATTGCAACAATTAGCTCCAAGTGCCAGATTCTGACACCATCTCCTTCCGTTTTCACATCCTCGGCACTAAGATGAGCCCGTCTCCTTCGCTCCGTGTCGGGTGGGACTACGTCGAGGAGACTACCGCAAGCATTAAGCACACACCATACCTCCCCGGACACGACTGTCGTGACGTTAACGGCATGAAACCACCGGCCATGTACCAGTACTGCTGCCACACCATTCTCGAGTACCTCGCCTTAGCTACATTATTGCTACATTTCGACTGGCACGAGATGACCGAAGGGATACTGCAAGATCTAGTTGTAAACCTCGATGCCATCAACATACCTGCCGAGACTATCCTTTCCCTCTGACACCCCTTTCCGGAATTTGCAGAGACTGAGGCCGACAACATGATGAAGATAGTAGCCGCTAGTCGTCCGCGAGATGCCTATCGCATGATCAACATCCCATGCGACCTGCTCTATACTGACCAAACGGCTCTCTCGCCCTTTACCGAGCGCCTTGGCAATGCCTATCGTACATTACATAGGCAGACCCTCCCAGCACTCCGGCAGCTGGACCGTCACATCGCCGAGATGTTGGCACACCCATCCCTCTTGTTACTTTTAGTCCCACCGGGGAAGTCATCGTGGTCGGGAACCCACCCGTCGGCCAAGTGTGGGTCACCCCGACGGCTCAAGTTGGCGGACAGCTGCGCCGTCGTGTGTACTACCTGCCCTCTGTCCCACGCATATTCGAGCTCCTCTGGAACATGGAGCACGAGTTGTTCATGATTAGGAGGCACATGGCACCCATGCTCACCGCGGTAAGGAGCAAAAAAAACCCCCAAAAAACACAATAGGATACACCCCGCTAACAGAAAGAGAATACAGGTCACCGAGCTCGCCGATCAGGAACGTGGACTCCCGTACTCGAGCTTTGACTTTGGTGAAGGGCCCGAACACATAATTGGGCCACCACCACCATCGCGTGCCGAAGTCGACAAGTGGTGTGAGGAACTGGGAGACGCGGCCACGATTGCCATCAATGGCAAAAGGATAACCATGAACCAAGCGCGTGCCAGGGTGAGGGAGAAATACCAGAATCATCCTTTGCTACGGGATCTTCACGCCCTTCACAACATGTTTGGCGAGGTGGAGTGGGAGGAGGAGCGGGATGGGGTTGAGGGGGAGGGGGAGGAAGGGGTGTTGATGTTGGATTGAAAACTTGTTGGGGGTACACAGATAACCACCTCATATTTTTTTGGTTGGACCAGCCTTGCTGGCTACCATTTTTTCTGGTCTTGAGGAGTAAGGTTGGAGGATAAAAGAATGGCTAGCTCGGAAGCCCATGATGCCGTCTGCACCACCCATTTGGATTGCGTGTGCACCACCCCACCAAAATTGCTACGTGCGCAACGCATTTTCTAGCCAAAACAGCAAGTTACCAATCGCATCGCCTTGAGAGCGCTCAATCGAGCGCATTTCGCCATTGTCGCCATCATTCTTGTGACCAAGGTCAGCCTACATCAGCTATTGAAAAGCGCGAATTCCATAGTGCCCCCAATCGCGCTACCGCGTGTCAGCATTGAGTCCCATAAGGGCAAGATTCAAGCCTCAGAGGCCCGTTCGCCGGCATCTTCTACAGAAAGAGAGACTGCCCCTGGCGAGGTACAGTCGCTTACGAAATCAGACAAAATAAGGGGTGATAATCTAAAAGGTGTAAATATAGTGGAGAGAAGTGGTAATCTACGGGAAGTCCTAGATATTATCTACATACTTATAATTATATAGTAAGTAGTTATGAGAAGTTTATTAAAATAGCTATTCTGATGCTTAAATAACAGCCTTTTAACCTAAGAATATGTTACCCCTCTCGGTCGTAAACCAGCCATCACAAGTACAATCTAAATACCAAGGCTGTGACGACCTGCAGGCCGGGCGGGCCGGACCAACGTGTCCCCGCAGTAGTCGTCACCGTGCGGAAAGGCCGTGCGCACGGGGTCACGCACTGTGGCCTCTGTTACCCCTCGGGCCTCTGTAGGGCACTCATCCAGGAAGCACAGAGGCCAGTTCAAGTTACCTCCAGATAGCCGAGTATAGATATCGCCATCGTGCCCGCGATGAGTGAGGGACCCTTCTAGTTCCTTACGCTAACAATACATTGTTCACTTGCACTCTACTGTTTGGAACCTCTGGAGTGACGACCTACTTGACATTGTACCTATCCCCTTGAGAGTTGTCCTAGCTTTCACTCAGTCATCTTGCCACACACGTCTTTGGGATTCTGTCCATTGCGATCTGTCTTTGTCAGGATCACCTCGGTGTCCCTGAAGCAGGCCGTAACAAAAGCAAGCGTACGGACCCCAGGTGTATCGCCTCTACTCATCACAGGCGTTCTTAACAATAGTGGCGGCTCCTCAGAATCGTCAGAATCGTCAGAATCGTCAGAATCGTCAGAATCGCCAGAATCGTCAAAATCGTTCTCACTCGGGTGTTCGGAAAGGTCCGATTCGTGTTCGAAGGAGCGGAGGGGGTCTCAGCAAGTCTTCGAGGAAATCGTCGCGAGATGACTAGCTAGATTACAGAGTACTTAAACCATCGATTAGGGATGGCATTTTCGTCGTTTTAGCTGGTCAAAATCAGGATTTGGCATTTTACGAAGACTGGAGACTCTGGCGCGCGACCCCAGACACACACAATCGAGCGATGAACAACGAAGGCGGCAAGTTCCTTGGGCTTGGCAAACTACTCCATTTACGGCTAGTTAGATCAACCAGGGCGCCATGCAGCACATCTTGGCGTAAGCGCTACTAAACAGGGGCCTTGAGGTACCCCTTTCCGGCGAATACTGGCGAATCAGTACTGGCCCAGTATTCGCGAGAAGATCAGGGCCTTAGCCACTGTGGCGACGAAGGCCGAATCCTGCGAAAGGATCTATAAAGAAGAAGGTTCCGGCCGGAAGCTAGAACCAGCAGAAACGAGACAATCAAGCAGTTGCAACCCAGAGATTCCAGAGTGCACCGCGTTTCTGACAAGAACATCAGCCGCACAACCAACCCCTCACATAGCATGCGATGCCCCGAATCTAGACTTGGACACGACGACACGATTTGTGCTGGCAGGTGCGGTAGCCAATCCCATAGCACCCGCTAGCTTAGCGTCGACCATGCGATCAGGAGGCGCCGCAGCCGAGTAAATGTGACACGGCGTTGTTATGGATCGCGGTGGAACATGCATGGTTTGTGGCGTGCGTAAATGCGGAAGGGCTTGAATGTCCGACGACTTGCATCCTCCGGGATTGAGGGGTTGGGAGCGCATACACCCAGAAGCAATTGTTAGGCCCGGGGATCAATATATCTTGATCGCGCCTATCCTCTAGGCCGGCTGAAACTCCAAAGAGACACAGGACATCCTGAGCACCGCCGACCTAGCCTCAGCTATCCCAACCCCAAAGCTCCCCACCATGCCCGATTCTACAGAGCCCGACTGGAAGGACGCTGAGATCAAGGACCACGGAACGACGGACTCGTCCCTCTTCCGGACCGTCCTCTCCCCTGACGGCAAGACAACCTACCATCTGATCGGCCACCGTGCCGCAACCCTTATCCCCAAGTCCCAGCAGGGCATCTGGTCTGCCTTTGGAGGATCCATTGATGACGACTCCATCACCAACGCTCTTGGTGCCAAGCCGCCATCTATCATCCCGGACGACTCAGCCCACGACAGCAAGCCGCAAGTTCGCGCCGGCCTCGACCGTGCCTTCAAGCTGTCGGCCGTCTCCATTGCCGAGGGAGAGACAGTCACCGACAACGTGGTCATCAATGCCGAGGACCTTGTTGTCTACCGCGGAAGCCGCTTCAGCTTCCCGGGCAAGAACCTCACCATTGTCGCGCGGCGCCTCATCATCGCTCCTCGCGCGGGCGAGACGCTTGGTAGCGGCCCCGAGGAGGGTCTGGTCATCTTTGACTGCAGCGGCAAAAACGCCGCCAACACGTACGAGGCCCAGGGCTCGACCGCCAAGCTGGCGTCGACGGCCAATGGCAGGAGAGGCGACTACAAGCCCGAGGGGTGTTTTGTCACGCCTGAGTGGGCACTTGCTACCGTGGGCGGCCGCGGCGATGACGGCGTGCAGGGACCGGCGGCTGGCAACGCCGGCACTATTTTCTTTTGCGCGCAGCTGCTGTCCTTGTGCGGACCCGACAGCCATGCCACGGTCAAGCTGCGGGCAGCCGGCGGCCAAGGCGGGCAGGGCCAGAAGGGCGCCACGGGGGCCGCGGGCGGCGGGGCGGTGGACGGGCTCCGCTTCCGCGGCACCGGCCCGAGCAGCCATGAAAGTCCCTTCTACAACGGCGCGCAGGGCGGACCCGGCGGCAACGGCGGCCCCGGAGGTAACGGCGGCGCTGGTGGGCCGGTGCACTGCCGCTGCACAGGCTCGGTCGTCACGCCGAGCCAGTTCGTCACGGGCATGCCCACCCAGATCGACATAGCCGCCGGCCCCAACGGGCCCTCTGGCGGAGGCGGAGACGGCGGTCCTGGAGGGCCAGCTGGGGGTGCAGTCTATGTGGAGACGGTTCCGATCAACGACTTGATGAGCAGGACGATCGACCACCCGTATCGGGGCGAGCCGGGGCTAGCGGGAGCTAACGGGAACGGGGGCGCGCAGAACACCCATGTCCCGCCCCCTGGCGCTGCGCAGACGGCTGTCGCCGTCCCAGAGCTCGGCGCATACGCGCTCGCCCTGAACCCCGCCTTCGTGAGCATGCTGATCCAGCGGCTCGCGTTTGAGTACGACGTGCTCTTCAGCAGCTATTTTGACATCCTCAACGGCGAGGCCAAGGCGGCCGATCGGCTCCGTTTCGAGACGAGCTTCGCCTGGGCCAAGGAAGTGTACGAGGCCATCCGGGCATTCGAGCTGTCCGAAAAGCTCCTAAACGGCCCTGATCCGTCTACCCACGCGGCTGTGGCGGGCTACCAGGCGCAGGAGTCGGCGGTGAGGGCCGCCTTTGGGGGCGTACCCTGGAAGAGCGGCGGCATCCAGTCAGCCTCTCGTCGGGTTCTCGCTCTGGCTTTTGACCGCCTGGCGTCCCTCGGCGGCGACTTCCCGCAGCCAGCCGTGGACTCGTTCGGTCAAGACTTCCGGTTCATACCCAACATCTCGCTGTCGCTGACCCGGCTCGTCCAGGCCGGGCAGGACCTCGAGAGGATCGAGACGCACCGGGATCGCTTGCTGGAGGAACTGGCCGAAAGCACGGCCTCGGCGGCTCAAGCGGCAGCCATGATCCAGACCTATTCCGAATACGTCGACAAGGTCGGTAACCAGCGGGCGACGGCACGGCACGCCGTCGAGTCAACAACCGAGGACATTACGGGCTCTGGCGGGCTGAAAGATCAGGTGCAAAAGGCGATTGAGAAGTGCGTCGAGCAGCTCAAGGGCCTGGAGCCCAAGATCAAGCCCAACTTCTCGTGCGACACCATCGAGAAGATCCTCGGTGCTGTGTCGACGTGCATGATGTTCACGCCCGAGGGCAAGGGCGTCGTCATGGCGGGCAACCTTCTGTCGGTGGGCACGTCCGGCATGGACATCTTCAGCACGGTCGAGGCCAACGGAGGCTCGCTGAAAAAGGACGCGCTGCAAGGGCAGTTTACCACCCTCGAGGCCAATCTCTCGGGCCGGGACCTGACCACCAAGATTGGCGAATTCGCATCGGGCGCCAACGACAAGCTGATGCGAACCGTGCTGCTGGAAAAGCAGAGATTCGACAAGCTCTGCGACGATTACTTCCCTGGCGATGCCTCGGCCGAAGCCCGCAACGCCTTTGACGCCCTGGTGGCCGTAGCCCAGAAGTTGAACGAGGCCGTTATCGCTCACCAAAAGGCCCTGGTCGACGAGGCCAGAGTCGAGGCCTACTTTGCGCAGGCCCAAGTGGCCCAGGCGGCGCTGATGGGAGATGCGACCACGGCGCCTGGGGTCAAAACGCAGATCTTCTCGCAGCTGTACGACGAGTCGTACGCCCTGGAGAAGAAGCGCGTGGTCAAGTTCTACCTCGACGCCATCCGCGCCATCGCTGCCGTCAAGCTCGAGCCGACATCCATCCCACGGTCCCTCCTCCAACTCGGGTGCTGGGACAATTTCAGCGGCCAGCTCTTCAACGACGTAATCCTCCCCCAGCTCCGGGCCGAGAACGACTTGCTCCGCGACAAGGACAACAGGTTCACCCTCATCTCGACCAAGTACCAGGGCTTCATCACTAAAGAATCGCACCCGTATATTTTTGGCTACGATCGCCAGCCTAACGGCAGTCTTGCCAAGGTCAGGCCCCTAAGCCGGTTCAACTTCATCGTCGACTCGACCAACTGCATGTCGGTGCTGAGCATCGACCTGGCCGCCGCCTTCGATGTCCGGATGAAGCAGTGCTGGGTCATCCTCGAGGGCGCCCGGCGAAAGAACGAGAAGGACACGGATCTGGTCATCGACATCAACATCGCTTTCACGGGCGGCTTTTGGGTCACCACCGGAAAGACCGTCGAGGTTGTCGACCCGATTACCAACAACAAGACGACGCGCGATGGCGAGCTCCAGTTCCTCATCGACAGGGTCCAGATGGGATCGCGTTACGAGTACGACCGCGCCGATGCCAGGGTTGTCAAGGAGATCCGTACGACCCAGGAGAACCCCAAATCCCGGATGTTGGCCCTCGATGATTCCGACCTGACGGTGCGCCGGCCGGTCCAGAGCCCGCTGGCCGAATGGTCCATCTGGTGGGACGAGGATCAGGTCGACGTGTCCCAGGTCGAGCGCATCCAGCTCATCGTCGACGGTTGCTACCGAGCTCGCGACCCCCCCAAGACCGGACGGCGCACTCTGCGACAGGGCCATCCGCCGCTTCCGCCGCTTCCGCCGCTTGGCTCCACCCGCGACCTGCCCCTGATGGGGCCGGCGCCTCGCCTCGCCTCCATCTTCGACACCATGTCCCCGCACGGCCCCGTGGATCCGACCATCCTATTCCCGCCCATCCCCGGTCTTCGGGCGGCATTCAGGTCCTTCCGCCTCCGGATCCGCAGAATGAGCAGGCTCAAAAAGTTTGTGCTTGGTGGCCTCGGGGGCGGGGGGTTGCTGTTCCAATACCTGACGCCCGCCACGTTCCAAGAACACCGTCTCCTGGAACCGCCCGCCTTTGACAAGTTCAAGGAGCTCGGAGAGACGCCGCAGGAGCGGGTCGGGAGAATCGCCAAGGACCCCAACTCGGCAGCGTATGCCAACGGCGTGCAGGCCCTTGCCCGGGAAATCTACGGGCAGCTGCAAGGGGTCGATCCCGAGTCGCGGGACCAGACGTACACGTCCAACTGGTACTTTGAAGGCAACCACTCTGCCATCATGGCAGGGTACGTCAAGGTCCCCGAGGTGGCCGCCGGGAGCATTAAGCTCGACCAGTCCCTCGTCGTCGCGCGCCTCAAGGCCATCCCGGTCGGGGCCACCTTCATCGTCGGCAAGCATGCCGAGAAGATGCGGCAGATGAAGAACCCACTGGCCATGGCGCTGTACGCCACCTTCCACGCTAACGAGATCCTCAAGGACGAGGCCGAGTTTCTGGCCAAGGGCGGCGACCTGCGGGGGAGTTTTGTGCGCCTCGGGCGGTCCGGCATCATCGGCGTCGAGGCCATCAAGATGCACGAGGAGGGCGAGCTGGTCACCATCAGCTTCCTCGCGCTGACGTCGGCATGGCATGCTTTGGATGGCCAAAACACGTGGTGCATTACCATGAACCGTGACGACCCGACCCGGATGCTGTTGTGGAACTACATGGAGGGCAAGAACCCTATCGTGCCGAGCGACCTCTTCAACTGCATCGGCGGCGAGGCGCTCATGCTTCGCGGCTACTCGGACCTGCCCATGTGGCTGGAGGCTCTCCACACCGGCAAAAACGTCAGCGAAGTCGTCGCCAGGCAGCCGTTCGAGTTCCAACACAAGTACTGGCTCTCCCAAGGCTTGTGGCAGATCATTGACATCACCGGCGTCCCCATCGCCGTCCTGCGTGCTGCCGTGGGTGGCGAAGTCGAGTATGGCAAGTACGATACCTGCGTGGTCACGTGCAAAGACGAAAAGGCCGCGGGGGACGCTCTCGGCGGCAAGACCATGGAAGAGATCGTCGGCGCCACCACCGGCGAGGGCGTCCAGCGATCCGAGACAGACCCGCCGGGCCTCGAGGTCGGCGGCTTCCAACTCTACCCGACCGACAGCATCTGCCCTGGCGCCAGGGGAGACCAAACCGCCCTCCTGGCCGCCATGACGGCCGAGCAGCTCGCAGAGGCGCAGAACAAGGTGCAGCACCGGCTCGGAGCCCTCTTTGCCAACGAGGATCTCCGGGGCCAGCTCCACGAGGAAATTCAAGCCATCATCCGCCAAGGCATCGAGGAGATGAAGAAGGATGAAAAGCTCAAAGACCTGTCGCCGGCAGAAATGACGGCACTCCTCCGCAAGGACTTTGAGTTCATGTCACGCTCGCGAGAAGCAATCGACCGCGTCATTGTGAACCAGCCTGATTTCTCACAACAGCTGCAGGCAGAGCTCGGCAATAATCCCCTTTTCAAGGATGTTCTTTACGGCGATATCTTGAAGCTCTGCGATTCCGTGTACACCTCTGAGGTGCACAACCGCATCCTGGAGGACGGAGGCGTTGTAAACGCCTATGTCAAGACCGATTTCGTTACCCAGGGCGCCCAGGCCATGTCCAAGGAGGAATGCGATGCCCTGATAGGTGGGCTCGTGAACCAGATCGAAGAGAACTCGAAATCGCTGTATGTTTTCCCAGTTTCCCCTTTTCTTCTTTCTCTTTTGGAGGGGGGGGTTTTTTTTTCTTTTTTTTTTCGCCAGTCCTAACTGACCGTGCTATTTTATCAGGATACGTGAGCATGAGGCGCTAGACAAGATCAAACCCGAAGAGCCGAGCGGGAAAGCAGCGTTGGCGGCACAGGAGCAACTTGTGCGGGATATGGAGAGGAAGTTGAAGGAGATCAAGAGTCGTGAGGAGAGCTTTCGTGACATCAGCACGTACCATACCGAGGCCGAGCCGGGAACGACGCTAAAGAAAGAGGAGGTTAGGGTTGAGAAGAAGATCACCGACTTGGGCCACCCGCATTAAAATCACTTGGCACCCATGCCACTGTACCTTGCAAACACAACGTCACTTTTGTAAATGCAGTACCGGAAGATATGCACGGTCTAGGGAAATTCAATCGTACCCGTCTATTTTAAATTTGGGCTGTTATGTGGCTCGCAAAGGGCGATCAAAGTGGTGGATTTCGATGATGTTGCGCAGTGGCAGCGCGCACACGAACTTTAGCGCAAAACTGTCGTAGTGCTTGCAAGGCACAGCAGCTTGAGCCGAATGCAGGGTAAGTCTCGGGGATCGGCGCAATTTTAGCTGTGCTACCTAATCTCAACCTCGACATCGTTGTCCATCTTTAATCACTGCTCTGTTCGGAGATGAGGCTCCTGAACACGACCACTCTCGGGCTCGAGTTCTTTCCCACGGAACACAAACCTCCCTAGGCGATCAATCCTCTCCCAACCCTTGGGCTCCTCACGTAGAAATAGAGAAAAACGTGCTAGTGAAAGGAATTTCGGTTAATTAGATTAACAACCTCTTCATATCGCTGTGTACGGTTAAATATAAACATCTTTGATTTAAGTTTTATATTATATCTTTACATGTTTATAAGAGGTGTAAGTGTGAGACTTATGGGGCAGAGGCTAACTCAAATCTTTAGAGGTTAGGCAAGTAACACGAAAAAGTAACGACAAAACTGTTCATTTTCAAGAATAGGGACTGATTTTAGCCATCTTCACATATAGGACTAATTCTAGGCCTATTCAGCTAAAGTTAAAGCAATTCATCATACTGTGGCGCAGCCTGCCGAAAACGGTAATTAGGGTGAGCAAAGCCTGAGTAAATCCTGAGCAGGGACTGAGCCGAGACTGAGCTAGGGTGGGCAATGTCATGTGGGCGAGGTACGAAAATAGAAATTTCATGAGCCCAGATTCGTCGCACAAAACAGCCCGTGTCACTGTTGGTTGGATGCAGGCCTCGCGTTCACGCACAGAGAGGCGAGCATTATCAATTCAATGATTCCATTCTTCCTTGCAGCCCAGGGTACCACCACGTTGTAAATACAATGCAATGTCATAATACTGCTAGGCACGGTGTTTATCTTGAGACTCGCCCGCTTCTTCCTCAGGTCAACGACTGCCTTCCGTAAGCGGCCTTGCCGGGTTTGCGGTGGTGATGATAACGTCAACGGCCTTGTCTCTCAACGGAGCACCGCCTTGGTTAGCGAGTGCCATTGTTCCTCGTCAGCCGCCCAAGATCGGGACTAAGGCATATCATAAAGCTCGGCTGGAGGTGCTCCGGTCCTCAGATACCTAGGCAGGTACCTAGTGTATCTCATCCATCTTGCATTTTTTCCCGGTAGCACGTACAGCTAGTTAAAACACAATGCTAAGTATCGCGCCAATCCCAATCCCAACAAATGAAATGCCCCCGAACAAATTAGCCACCACGGCGTTAGAAGTCGCCTGAGAACCTTCACTGCCCCCTAATGGTACTGCCCCCTAACGGTACGCTGGTAGCCCTAACCCCTGGGGTTGCAATGATTTTTGTCGTGGGTTGGTAGTCCATCTTGCCTTCGATCCAAGGGCAATCTGTTCCGGTAGCGAGAATAAGATCGACCTGGCGAATATCCAAGCCGTAGTAATCTTTGTCCCGGGGGTTAGCCAACATAACGCGTCTGATTTGACTTACAACATTTGACAAGTTGATAAAGGATCTGATATAACGGGAAAAGAACTCACAGCTGAATTCCTCCCTTGTAACTCCCTGTTTGACACAATAGTCAAAGAAGGGCTTCTGGTTTCCCGCCTCATCGGGACACGTGTGTGCCATGGAAACGCGTAGTGCCATGTTGGGGTCGCTGTGGCACTCCTTTTCCACGCAATCTGTGTCTACCGACGAGTATATGCATAAGATGTTTGGTCTGTCGTTTCTTCCGCCTAGGTATATGTCGTACATGGTGAAGCCTTTGCATTGGAGGTACTCAGTCTCCTGTTCCGAGATCCATGTCGAGTTTGGAACGAAGCAGGCTCCACAGGAGAGGTTGACGCCATAGAGGTCCGCCCAATCTTGAGCTTAGGGGATGGAGAGTGCGGCTAGTGATGAGGTAAATAGCAGAGCCTGAATGGCAAGTTTGGCGAGGGGGGATGGCATGTTGGATCTGAAAAGTGGGAGGACGAGGGAGACAAAATCGTGAGACGGCAGACGTCGGGGACAGACCAGGAGAAGTAAGAGAAGCACGGTGTTCCTTATTTTCTGCACGCTGATGAGGCTCTGAGACCGAAATCGAGAAAGAAACTCGTGGCGTGAAATAGTTTTGTCCCCGTCCATTAGCGTCGACGCCATTGACTGTGCGCGGTCAGGCTGAGCCGCTCTTACGACGTATTGCTTCGGACATGATCTCTCAGCCCTATCCGCTTGCATCACGCCACTTCGCAGGCCTGGTAGCATGGTTCCATTGGCGTTTTGATGTGTTCTCAATTGCCTACAACAGGGATCCCCAAAGTTGTGATTTGGAGCCAGATCGCGGCGAGAAACCGAAGCCCGTAACTCCCAGAGCCCAGTATTCAGAAACTGGATGTTTAGCGTGAGGGGAATGTTGCCGTGAGAAGGCACCCGCCCGATGGTCTCGAGTTATAATACCAGGTTGGGGGGTGAAAACATGGCTGCTGATGCATCGCAAGACAGTCGTGAATGACCTCAACTGAACCAAGATCAAGCCTCAGATGTATACAACTCACTGTATAGCGTCGGCTGGGCGCCATTACCTCAATACTATCCCCGGTTCTAGCCACTGCGTGGGTTGCATCGACGCGCCTGAATATTTCATCTCCGATTTCGCGGCTGGAACTATCAAGTTGCGATGCGGCTGAGCCGCGGCTTTCGGAAGGCACCCTCCTATTCCTTGGTGGTATGGAGGCTTGGGAAGATGCAAAGGAGGAAGGTGACGAAGCCGCGGCTTCGAGCGCCAAAATTGAGCGGCGTTCAATAGAACAGCTATCACTGACGTGACAGATGCGCCAACTCTCAGATCACGCTATGATTTGTGAAGCCTCGCTGGACTCGCACTTCGGCGGGCGATGCGTCTTGCGGTGAAATGCCTACATAGACGTCAAATGGTGCCCTCTTGAGCGGCATTCCTACTTTCTGTCATGATGCAACAACGACCATTACCAATGTCAGAGCTGAAACCATACCTCTACGGGACTCCGCCAAGAACGGGGTCCTAAGTCCCGTCAACATTCCCAATCAGCCAGCAACTGAAAGGCCGCCCATGGCGAGCATCAGTAATTCGTCGACTTCCCTGGGATGCCGTCATCGCCACTGCTGGTGCCGTCGCCTGCGCAGTTCTGATGGTGATGGTCATTATCAAGTCCGACGGCGATCTTGTCGAGGCTTGGACCCTCGCGCCGGCCGTTTACCTCGCCATCTTTTCCGTCGTTGCCAACGTATTGCTCCGGTACACCTTCTCCCGTGGCGTTGACATTACATGGTGGACCACCGCCCTCGAATCCAATGGCGCAACCGTCTCCGACCTGCACAACATCTGGCTGCACTTCACCAGCCTCCGCTCCGCCCTTCTCTCGCCCCTGAACAAAACCTTCACTCTTATCTCCTTCGCATCCATCCTCCTCGCCCTCGTCCCCGCCAACCCCCCCCCTCGCGCAGCGCGCATCCCGCACAACAACCCTCCTCACCACGCACAAGCCTCCCCAACTCCTGCGCATCTCCGCTCTCCAAGCTCTCAACGGATCTTCCGAGCCCACGGGCCAGATCTCCGGCCGAGGAAACGGCATATCGTACATCAATCCGTCTTTCGCTTCCATCATGCAATCCCACCTCCTCTCCTCACCCATCCCTCTGAATCCCCCTTCCCCTCTCTGCGATGGACACTCCTCATGCAAAGGCATCATCCACGCGGCGGGGTACGCCATGTCGTGCACGAACTCGTCGAAATTCTTTGATAAAACATCTCGCCAGGTTGACGAAACGGCGGCGGATGGGACGTCTGCTTTTGAAAGTGTGATTGTCTTTGGTACGGGGAGAAATCCGGGTGGTTTGAGGAGGGTGAGCCGGTGATGAATCTGAGCGTAACCGTCAAAGGGCAGGCAGGGTGCAATGGGACGTTATCTTTGATAACATGCGCGATGGTACCGGCTACGCTCGGCTATCAGGTGGTGATCACGAATGGGAGCGTCCAGCTCGATAGAGGGTATGGATATGAAGATGATGTGGTGGTAGGGTATTACAGCACCCCTGGGTATGGGGGCTGGCGTGCATCCGACCTATCATGGAGGCTTTGCATTGGCACTGAATGAGATGCTGAAGTCGAGTGTGACCCTGGGCTTTGCGGGCGCGTCGGGAATGAAGATGACAACCGAGGGGGTGATGGCGATGCGGTATCAGAGACAAAAGGAGAGGGGACCTGATGAGCTGGTGGTGTATACGGAGTGTGATAATTATTGGCTGGATCCAACGGAAGATCTGTTGGAGACGGTGCGGGAGGTTGCCTTTCGCCTGTCCCTTCAAGGGGTGGGGCAGAGCGGCCCTGTGCCCGTACAGGAGATTTTGGTCGAGCGGGAAGCTACCGAGGTAGTATACACTTCGGATTATCTGTTCCTCGGGTTGGCGGTGGGCGTCATTGGCTTGTCGCTCATTACGGTTTCGCCCCTGCTGCTCGGTTGGTGGAAGTTGGGGAGGGAGGTGTCACTTTCCCCTGTCGAGATAGCGAGAGCCTTTGGGGCGCCGGTTTTGAAGGAATTGGGTTCGAACTCGAATACGGGTCAGTTGATGAAAGAACTCGGAGCGGAGAAGGTAAGCTATGGGGAAGTGACGAGCCTTGAGTCTGGTCAGACTGTTAGTACATTAGGCTTTGGTCTGCTAGGAGTCTCTCAGCGACCAAGGAAAGGATTTCGCTACCACTAAATGAATATCTTGAGTACCTTAGCGCACTGTGGAATAGGGGCGACCCAAACACGAAAGGAGGGCGCTCCGGGAGCTTCTGTCAAGATGGGCAGGTCCTCCGTGAAAAGGCAGCGTGCGAAAAACAAAAGAATAGGTAGTATCGGCACATTCTAGGCATCAGGAGAAAGATTAGATCGAGTACTATTTTCTGCAGGAATCCAAAGTGGTGAGTGGTTTGGAGGTTTATGTCGTTGTCCGCTTGCTCCCGAAACGTCAAGGATGCCAAGATAGCCGAGCTATCAAAGGCGCTAGGTGTGTTGAATTCAACGCAGTCAACCAAGAACACAGTAATTACCGCCATCAAGTCTTGTTTTTTTCAGGGAGCCGTCTTCTCAGCCAAGCGAAGCTCTGGTGCTCGGCCGCGCTGCGGTTCCGTGGCGCCAAGGCGCGATTACGTAATTTGACAAGGTGTCGGATGTTCCGTTGACACTGCAATTTTAGCGTCGACGGAGGGGATAAAACGCATGATAACCCTAACCCCAGGCCGCTGTCAGACGGCATTGTCGAGTAGCATCCTGCCCCAGCCAACCCCGCCCTCTGGAAAAGAGCCAGGGAACGCTGCCCCTTCGAGACGAGGTGACTGTCATGATGGTTGAAGCTCGCCTCGATTTCGGAGCGTCATACCACAAGAGGTAGAGAGGGCTGGAAGTGCGGAGGCTTCATGAGCAGAAGTCGTACCTGTGTTTCGGTAGCTGTGTTGCACTTCATGAGGATCGGGGAGCTAGCCCGAACTAGGCATCGGGGTCAGTCGCGACGTCGACATCGACAGCCTCGTCAACGACCTCGTGATCCGTGTCGATCCAGTATTACGCTGCCCGTCCTGCAGTAGTTTCCATCGGATAACGGATCCGACGCGAGGTGGTTGATGTGTTGTGGTGTGGAAAGTATTACTAGGGCGCCGTCGTCTGGTTGGGTTGGAAGCAGAGCGCATGGCCACGCCGTCGCCTGTCACGCGAGCGTGGCGAACACGACTCCCCGATCCGAAAGAAGTGTGCAGCTGCGCTCGAAAGTCAAGCCACAGCACTTCAACGTAGACCATAAGAAGTTTATATTAGCAATATATTGTATATCTCAACAGCTATCAACAGATCAAATATCCACAGTGTAGTCCCTCCTCTTGAGTATTAATCCTCCTCTTCCCCCAGTATTGTTATTCGCAGCCATCGGGCAAGCGGTTCTTGTTTGGCGGAGACGCGGAGCGGCGGTCGGTCGATCGGAAGGAGGGACGGTTCGTGAAAGTAATTAGACTGTGAACACAGTACCAGCGATGCCAGGAGTGAGGGCACTCAGATTCAGAACTTACCGGCGGCACCGAGACTCAAGTGCTGATTCAGCTGACCTCAGACACCGATTTGATGCCGCCCACTTCTGCGATGACTTTTACGCAGACGCCGGCGCCTCGTTTAGGAGCGACATTAAAGTTGCTAGCATGCGCAGGAAATAGCCTACCCGGCGCGCTGTGTCGAGGCGGGTACGATGGATCGGATGAAGGAGCGGCGCGGCAACTCGACGCAGAACTTTTGGGTACGGTATTGCAGGCGGTGTGGATCGCTGTGATCAATGCCAAGACCGGAAGTTCCGCAGCCCGCTGTAGGCGGCAAGTGCCGTTAGCGGGGCTTCGGGGCGCTGTTGTGGCGAAGACCGAGTGTTATTGTTAACGTCAGGGCAAGTCTCGGTCCATCTTGAAATCTTTGAAGGGGCAATGGGCGGGGGTCCTCATGGCCCGCGCATGGGGGTGTTGTCTGGATTCGAGCTTTTGTCACGTCGCGCAAGCGATGCACGATGGACTTTGAGATTTCCAGTCGCGGCAATGATAAGAGATAAGAGAGGTACTGGTCTTCACCCCGCACTGCGTGCGCCCCTTTTGTCATGGCGGGACGCTCTTTGACAAACACCGATCCGAGCCGTTAATCACAAGTCTACGACGCTACGGACTAACATGACGAGGCGATACTTGACAATATATTTGTTATGCCAAGTTCCCGACGGCAAGCAATTACCCCGACATCGCCTGCGCGGCTACTCCGACGCCTGGTCCGCGCCACACTGCTCTCCGCGCCAACCTCAACCAGCCTCTCGTGCCCCGCGCTACCTTCTGTTCACCGAATCTTCGACACTGGGAACCCATCACCGTGCCCAAGCTGAGCGAGATGGCTCAGCTTGATATGGCCCATCATCCCACGCCACCGCACCTATCCTCGTTCCCAGCCCGAGCCTGTCTGACGTAGAAGTCTACAATCTGCCTCGAGCAGCGCTCGCTCCGCCAGAAAGACCAAGTGAAATTATTAGGAATGCTGCACCACGTCTCTAGGTTATCTCGGTGATGGCGCGCTTGCCAATCCTCGTCCGCTGCCTGGACTGTCCGTAGAACTCTACATCTTTCACCGCGGGCAGCGGCCTAATGGCGTCGCTGCTCCAACTCCAGCGTTTAGACTACCATCAAAGAGCAGTTGCTCCACGTCACCATCCAACAGCACCGGCTTTTCGTGTTCTCGACTTTCCCCCGACAGCCTTACCTTGTTCCCGCTGGTACTCTGGAGCGCATCCCCCTTTCGCCAGCGCTGTCTTCTTGATGATCCATACGCGCTGATGCGACCATATCAGTCGGACGGCGGTAAATGATAATGACGTCACTTGGTTTCATCCCTTCTATCCCTTGTGCTCGTCGTCCGACTCACCCCAAGCTTGCCCGGCTCGCCCATGCAGCGCATGGAGGTGAAGAAAGTGGCGGAACCACCAGCGTCTAAAGAGGAGCGAGGTAAGTTCGAGGTTGTCGAGGTTAGCACCGGCCTAGTGGATTGAAGGACGCCGCGGAGACCCAACAGGTTCGGCCTGGCACGGTAGCGGACTGTCGTTGTTAATGATTTTTAGAGAGCAGCGCGGGACAAGGGGTGGTCGAGGTTGGCTGGGAGAGGTGTAGAATTCCATGTAGCGTACGAACCTAGTGGTTGGCTGTTAAATCGGGTGGTCAGCGATTGTAGTAGATTGTGTGGCGCGTTGATCGATTAGTTACTACCTGAATGGCAAGATTGAGCGAGTGACATGCCTTGAGATGTTGTTGAAGGGCTAGTTTGTCCGATGGTGCTGTCGAGAAGCGGGCGTCGGGTCGTTGCAAGTGCCGTCTGCGTTTAGAGCGCGCCGTGACGGGCTGATCCTATGATGCAGACGGTCCAAACGAGGGCGCGGGTCCGACGGCGACGGGCGAGATCGGCTTGACGAACGGCCTGTACCAACGTAGCGGTTAATCAAGTTAGGTACAAACGGGTTAAGCTGTAGAGCCTACCTTGACAGAGCTGGTGACCCGCACGTGTGGAGAGGCTGAAAATGGTTAGGGTACAGGCATTGGCAGGAAGAGCTGACCTTTTGGACCCCGTTCTGGCGCCGCCCACTCTCCCGGCGTTCGAGCGGGAAAACATTATCCCAAGCATAAAACAGAACGCCTTACACAGCTCCAGCATATAAGAACCACAATCACGTTTTACCGTCCAGTCGATCCCCCACGACGCCATTCGGACGATATAAGGAGCCGTCTTGCGAACATAAGTTCGACGTCATGCAGTTTCATTTCGTCCAGACAATGCCATGGCCCAGATGCCATCACTAGCAGCGACGATTAGATTGCGGAGTCTGCCGTCGTGGTGATGAAGGTAGCGGTCGGTGAGGTGCTTCTTGGTCGTCCGCCTGTTGGCATCCCGGCGGCGGTAGACGGGATTGGCAACACCTGCGGCGTATGGCACGTATTCCCATGCTGATTCGAGATAATGGTGCGGCCTCCTATTCCGACATGGGAGGCCTGTCGCCCATGCTAATAAGCGTGTCGGGATACTCCTTGCCCAGCACCTTCTCGCTTAGCTGGAGTTCCTGCCGATGCATCTTCTCGGCCCCCTCGTACTTCTCCTGACTCTTAATCACAAGCGCGAGGTTGTTCATGCTGGTAAGTGTGTCGGGATGCACCTTGCCCAGTACCTTCTCATGTAGCTGAAGCGCCTGCCGATGCATTTGCTCAGCTTCCGTGTACTTCCCCTGGTCCCCAAGCACAATCTCCAGGTCGTTCATGCTTAAAAGCGCGTTAGGATGCTCCTTACCTAACGTCTTCTCGTGTAACTGGAGCACCTACCGATACATCTCCTCAGCCTCCCGGTACTTTCCTAACATGCGAAAACTCCTACCTACTTTAAATAAAAGATCTAATAGCGCTTTATCACCGTTTATCCTCTATATCTGAAGAACATATTACATATATGAAAAATACCCCATTCACTCTTCCCTGTTATTATGTTCCGGAAATGGAAATACATCATCAAGACGTTTTAACACTTTAACAGTCCATTCCCTTCACCCCCCCTTTCGAGCTAAACAGCTTAGAATTAATATTTGAACCAGCCGATGGGCATCGTAGGTATCAGACCCATTCCGTTAGGAGATAAACACATACGCCTTCAAAGTCCCGATTACCTCAACAGTCTTTAACCTCCCCACTAACAGTAACAGAGATTACAGAATATCCATCCCAGTTAAGCATATAAATTTAAGGTAGTCAGCTACCAGCTTGTCGTGGTCAGAGATATACCGGAACGAAATCAACCAAGTTACAGCGACAGGATTTTAAATACTCTTATAACAGTGTCGGTCCTTAAAGTCCCTACTTAACAGCTTAATCATATCCTTATCACTAAACTTACACAGCTTAAAGTATTACACAGTCGAGATCTACTTCTTAACCATATAAGCAGATGCTTATTGTAACAACAGAGGTAGGTTCGTAAGAAACTCTAGCAATGCTTCGTTACATCTTATATCGCATATCTAACTACCCTTTAAGTTTTTCTGCAACAGCTTAAGCGCCTCGTCTCTGCTTATCTCTTCAACCGGGATAATGTGGATTTCTGACTCGACGAGTCTTACTCTGAGTTCGTGATTTCGCGTTATAAACAGATTAGATCCGTTCCGGCTGAATAGAAGATAGTCAGCAAGGCCAGTGTCGCCGAAGAGCAGCTTTGTGTCGTCAGCGTTATCGATGATCAAAAGCCAGCAAGGTGGCCTTGATTAACTTGACATATGCCTTCTCTTCGTCGATTCCGGGTATGTTGAGCTGCTGGCCAATATCGCGGTATGCATTCTCGAAACTGGTGGCATCCACAGCGGGAACCAAGAAGACCGAGCAGTCCGGGTGCGCGTCGCCGATGCAGAAAGTGGCTTCGAGCGCAATCTGCGTCTTACATCAAGGACCTCCTGGTCAGAGTCCCGCCGCTTTACCAGCTCAGTTTCGCCTGAACACGCCCCAACAGCAGCCGCAGCCATATTCTCACCCGCAGCAGTTTATTCCTCCTCCTCCTCCTC
>Ga0247760_1000993_pt1 | contig 28655 bp, 25 predicted proteins | sample UWRJL171409R4_FD_179936 | JGI IMG/M metagenome (GOLD analysis project Ga0247760, IMG submission 179936) | Plant litter microbial communities from Arlington Agricultural Research Station in Wisconsin, United States - UWRJ-L171-409R-4 | ecosystem: Environmental > Terrestrial > Plant litter >... | reverse complement strand
TATTTTGCCATACATAACCCTAACCCTTGAGTATCCCCACCCCATGCATCTGTGACAGCTGCCAACCCGCATCCGCGCGCGCGAAAGAATTTTCGCCCACATCTAAACCACCACCCCGCATTCTACACGACCATCACCATCACAATTGTAAGCCTCAACCACGCCACACACTAACAACTAATTGCTGTAGTAAGCCGAAAAACCTCCTAATCAATTGCCCTATTAATCTTTCATAGGAATGGAGTCTTCCGCGATTGAGTCGGACGATTCTAGCGAGTGGAACGGCTGTAGCGACTTGGATTCCGATGATAGTAGTAATGTAAACAATCGCAACGATATAGTTCCTTTCTCTAACCCTCCGCCAGGCTATAAGCTTTTTACGTATAAGTATACCTCCCTTAAAGACCTAAAGGCCGACCTCTATAAGTACTGCGTTAAGGTTTGATTTGCGATCATTCGCTTACGTTATAACAATAAGTTTAAGGACTTTAGCTACACCAGATATTACTATAGCTGCGCTAGAGGTAAAATTTAAACTTTAAGGGCCTATTCTTGCTAAATATCGACTGTTAAGGTTAAGTGCCTATAGGAGGGTATCGTTAAGGCGAACGCTGTAAACGGCTGACTCTGGACCTTTAAGGTTAGGCTTAGGGATTACTAGTATTATTAGAATTACTCCCTTAAGGATTACGAAGCTAGTAATAAGTTTACTAACGATTATAAGGACTTTATAAAGCTGTATATTGATTAACTAATAGTTAATAACTGAGAGTTAACTATAAAGTTACAGTGTTAATTTAAAGGTATTATTTTTACACATTATTAACTTTAGAACTGTCGTTACAGACTCTGGAAGAAGGTTATAAATAGATATAACCCCTTCCCATCAGTAATAGAGATACTTAACAATTAGGGTATTAACTATTAAGTTAAGTGGGCGTAATCCTAGAATAACAGCAGTAATGACGATATATAAAAGCTAAAGGGCCTGTTTTAGTTTACTAACTAAATAAAGAAACAGTAAGCTTATTATCACTAGGTGTAACTATATAATAACACTTATAAGACTAATAATAAAGGGCTGGCTTTCTTTTAGGTAGTAGCTTTAAACCACTTTAAAATAGCCGTTTCGTATAAGTTTAGCTTAATTAATAACAAACAGTAAGAAGGATTTAACTGGTTAATGGAGTAAGTCGACTGTATGTGTTAAGAGATCCGTGTGCCTTTACTACTTATTACTATTACTAATTTCGATACTGTTATAAGGAATGCTATTACCTTATAATACCCTTAAACTTTACCTTAAGTTTATATGTTCTATTTTAATAAGAATACCAGCTTAAATATTAAAAAGAAGTAGAATAAGAAAGTTATAAAGGCAGTTACTATAACCCTCGCCTTTATAAAGTCTAGTAGTTTAATAGATAATCTTAACTATTTAATTAATAGTTAAGAGGAGAAAGTTATAAATCGTAATAACAGACTGATAGACGGCTACTTTAACTTAGCTTTAAAGACTGTGGAGTACTTTATAGCTAGTATTTATAAGCTGTAAGAGTGTGTTATTTACTCTTACATTAAAGATAATTTTAATATTACCTGGGAGAAGCTAAAGGCCTACTTTCCTTAATAAATTAACATTATTAAGTACTTTAAGGAGATCTAAATACCCTGTAAAGAGTAGTAAGCTGGTTACTATATTAACATATAACTTAACTTCAGTTAATAAACTACGTTACTAATAAAGTCTGTAAACTGATATCTTAAGTCATTTGTTATTAACAGTAACAGTACTGTTAATTACATAATTTACTAAGTAATTAAGATAGTTAAGGTTATAGAACGGAATATTAATAAGGCCTTAAAGGTGGAGAAAAAGTGCCTCCGTTACAACTTCTTAAATAAAGGTTAGCTTAGTAAAGCGCCTTATATTATCTCCTTTAAAGCTTTGGATCTTATGAGGGAATAATACAGGGTAATGTTTAGTACTATACCTACTTAAACTAACCTTACGCTAGAACCTTTTAATAACTGTACTAAGCAATTTACAGCTTAGTACAGTATACCTTATAATTACAACCTCCTTTATAAATACTAAGCTAAACAGTTATCGTTAGTTAAGGAGGACTTCTACTCTTTCTAATAGTTAGAGAGGAGTATCGCTAATAATAATAAGTATCTCCGTTTACAGGAGTTTAACCGTGTTACCAATACTAGGGGTAGACTATGTGGCTTTACAGCCTTTATAAGTAATCCCTCCACACTTATATTAACGGCGCCGCTTCTACAGGGCAGTCAGGCCACCATTCCAGCTAACTAGCCCCCTATAGTTCCAGACAGCCAGCCAGTTAAGGGTAGGGGCGCGGTTAGGGGTAGGGGTGCGGTCAGGGGTAGAGGCTTAAAGGTGCGTAGCGCGACCACGGTGGCACTGCGTGGCAGGGCGCTAAGGTGGTCTACAGGCTGTAAGTTAGGCATAATGCTAAGCATTCGCCGCGATCTATTATAGTGGGAGGGTGTGGTATTAGAAAGGAGCCAAACGATAGTTATAACTAGTGGAATTACAGTCTTAACGTCTAATAACGCCTCCCAAGGTTGTGGTAATGCCTGTACGCTATCCTTAACGACGATAATAGCCTTCTCTGCGCTGTTAGGGGTTATAAGGAGAGTAGGAACGTAAGGAACTAGGGTTACACGGTTGCGAGCCCTGGTATTGAGCTAGAGTGTTGGTAACGGTTCTGGCTAATCAGAGGGTGAGCCTACGGCTTAGTTATTATTGTAATGATAGTAGTTATTTGTAATTTTATTGCGGAAAACGCGGATTTGGCCCAGTTTCGCTGTGTGAGCCTTGTTTGTGTGCGTTCCAATTGATAGGGTGGCATTTAGGTGCGGTCTGGCAGCTGTCACAGGTGCGCGGGGTTATGTGGGGTCAAGTGTTACGCGCAGGGTTAGGGTTATGTATGGCAAAATATGTGGGGCTACCGTACACGGAGACGTTGACCACCGTACACCGAGACGGCCTCTAAGATATAGTGGTCTCCAGAGTATTCGTCAAGCCCATCGATAAAGAAGCAAAACCGTACAGGCAGATCCAGTTGCGTTTTGAGCGTGTTGATTGCCGTTTCCAACTCTGACCTCGTCAAGGAAGGCGAGGAACTCGGCCGCTGGTAAGGTTCCTGGTTTGCACCCGCTCGGGCCCACATCTGTTGGAGCACCTTTGGGATCAAGTCGGGACATTGATCCAACACGTTGAAGAGGATGGAGCGGAGAAGACCTTCGTCGGATTTCTGAATAGCGTTCCCAGCAGACCAGAAGAAGTGCGTTGCAATAACGATGGCTTTCTTAGACGCCCAGCTTCGGAGAGCAGATGCAGTGTTGGGGGAGTCGGCGAGAAATTTCATGAAGGTGGACTTTCCGGATCCAGGCTTGCCTGAAACCCAGAAAGTGCCGCTCCCTTCACGAAGCCATGTCATAAGGCGGGCGTCGGTGTGCTCTGGCTTCTCGCTGTTCTCTTGGAGGTCTTGGAAGGCCCACTGGAACATGTTTTGGTGGGCGACTGGGATCGATTCGTATCTGACAGGGCGTTCGTCGTAGTTTAGACCCGACAGTATCTTGGCTTGCTTGCTGAGTGTCCGACCGCGGTCTAAAAGGCCACGAACATCCCCTAGGGTCTGGAACACACCCGCTAAGGCTCGGTCGACGCATTCCACAATAGAGATGCTTCCCCCTTGCTGAGGCCTCAATTTTGTGATTTCATCAGATAGCTGTCGAACATTGCTAGAGATGGTGCGTAGTTCCTCTGATACTCGTGAATCAGAAGACTGGAACGAAGACATGAGACCACGAACTCCGGCACCAAGAGTGCCGATGCTTTCACTATTGATAGATTAGCTACTAATGGGCACGGGGAGTGTGGTTCCCGAATAAAGCACGACATACCTGGAAATAGCACAGAATAGGACGATAATGGATGTTTGGTACTCGTTGATGCGCTGCCTCAGGTCCATCATCTCACTAGACTTCAAGGCCTCGAGAAAGGCCACCTGGAAGCTTTTCCACCATCCGGGGCCCGACCGGGTCTTGACATTCAGTCTTCTTAGGAGGACGAGGAGACGATCGCAGTCAGCGTCACATTTTGACGCGAGACTTTGGAGTTGTGCTGCATGGACCGACGATGTTGATGAGGCGGAAACTGAAGTAGGCTGTAGACCACCTTGGGCTATGCTTGGACCTTGTTCGAGCTTTAATCTCGATCCAAACCCTGAAAGCGTTCCAAATAGCGCCTCGAGGCTATCGGTTTGGTCCGAAGCTCCGCTAGTAGATCCGTGGAGCTTACGCGCGCCGCTGAGGATGGATCCCGCGAATTGAACGAACGCGACAATGTTCCCCGCAACACCAAGCGCCACAAAAGGGTCCATGCTTGGAGAATCGTGTTTGCAGGCTCTCAGGGGTTATTGACGTTGATGGCCATGTTGCAGTAGGATGGTAACCTATTGTCGGAAGATGCAAAAGGGAAACCTCGAGAACGATCTTGGAAGCGCCGTTGTTCGCCATCGCTGGCAGAGCCTGATGCCCAATCCGTGATGTCAACTCATCATCACGTGGAGCGCCAAGCAAGATACGCACACACCAAAGTGTGCCTCAGCCGGCAGGCAATGGAGCCCGCACAGCCACTGCTGCAAGCCACTGAGTTCGATTACAAGGTTTCTGCATCCCGGCGAATTCCTGGCACTTCACTGGTTGGGCAGCTGTGTTGGGGCCCCAACAAACCCTGGAAGCACAAGGAGTCACGTGCACGCACAGGCGCAAACGTTCCTGGTGGCACAATGTCCCTTCCAAAGTTCCGACAAAAGCACCACATCCAATCTTCCCCTCCGCGCTTTCCCCCGGGCTCATATCAGGAAGCTGATCGAAATCTCCTGCGATCTGATATGCGCCTAGTTCATTTGAGAGTCATCCCAGAAGAGATAGCACGCACAAAAGCCAGCAACCATGCTCCGCCCGGCGGCTGCCAGCCTGGGCTTCCGAGGCCGTCTCGGTGCACAGGGAATTATGCTCTGCTCCAGCCAGAAGCTTGTCGCTACATTTAGCTCGAAATTCGGCCAACAACGCCAGAACTCATCCAAGCCGATTACACACGTGGTCGCACAGACAAAGACCAATGGACACCCCATGTGGGGATTTGCTCTGACTCTCGGCGCTGTCTCCCTCGTCGCAGGATTTGCATACGCCAACCGGCCTGTTACGCTTCGGCTTGACGCGCCCGTGGACAGAACCAGCTCCGATGCTTCTTCCGGTTTCCTCAGACCATCCTCTGGTCTCAATGGAGCTCCGTCCAAGAACCACGGTCCAGCCCCCGTGAAGCGCACGACGGTCTCAGACTTGCAGAAGGCCGTGTCTCTTGACGAAATTTCGCACAGAACTGGCGACATTGGCCTCACAACCCTCGAGTTGATAGATCCTGGGAGACTAACGCAGATTCTCCAGAAGAATGAGGAGGCGGTCGTCGTCGGTGGCAGAACCGGAGTCTTGCGGTACGATACGAACCAAATTGCTAGCAACTGTCCTATCGAGGATGACCACTCTGAGGCCGTGATTTCGGCTCCGTCAAACTCCCCTGGAGCATCCGGGGACTGGATGTTCTGGGGGGTCTATGATGGCCACTCGTGAGTTTCCCTGTTCCTGTAGCCCAGCACCTCCACGCGGGACTCACTCTGTACCTTTTGGCTGACACATACGCAACAGTGGCTGGGCTACATCAGCCAAGCTTCGCCAGAGCTTGATACCTCACGTGTACACCAAGCTGGCCGAAGTGTATGCCTCCGCGACCACTCCGTCTGACTCGGAGATTGACAACGCCATCAAAGCGGGCTTCCTTTCACTTGATCACGACATCGTCTGGTCAAGTGTCAAGAGAGCGCAGGAGCTTGGCAAGAGGCAAGGCGGTCTGCAGCTGTTAGCCCCAGCCATCTCCGGAAGTTGCGCGTTGTTGAGTTTCTATGACACCAGATCACAGCTACTCCGAGTTGCCTGTGCCGGAGACTGTCGCGCTGTCCTGGGCAGACGGGTGGGAGGATCAACATGGTCTGCCACTCAGCTTTCCGCTGATCAGACTGGCCAGAATCCAGACGAGGCAGCGAGGGTCAACGCAGAACATCCCGACGAGAAAGATGTCGTGAAGAATGGACGAGTCATGGGTTACGAGCCCAGTCGAGCCTTCGGTGACGCCGTCTTAAAGTGGCCGCGCGATGTTTCCATGGCGTTGCGAAAGACTTTCTACGCCCGAAGACCCCAGGATAGGGCTGTCAAGCCTCCATACATGACCGCAGAGCCGGTAATTACCACCACCAAGATTCAACCCGAACGCGGAGATTTCATCGTCATGGCCTCAGATTCGCTCTGGGAAATTCTTTCCAACGAGGAAGTCGTCGGTCTGGTGGGGCGCTGGATCGACCAGGGGCGCCTTGGCGTTCAGCAAAAGCAGAGTTCCATCTGGGATATGGTGCCCAAATTCTTTGGCAGTGATAGCTTTGACTCCAACGTCGCCCCGCCCAAGCTGCCGGACTCAGAAAAGCCGTTTGGACAATCGCCTGTTAGACGTCGCCAATGGGGTATCGCGACGAAACCTTCAGTTCCTATCGTCCAAGACATCAATGTGGCCACACACTTGGTCCGGAACGCCCTCGGTGGCGACGACCATGATACCATATCCTCGCTCATCCTTCTCGGAGGCACAAACGCGCGACGATTCCGGTGAGTGCAGGCTATCTCCGTGCTGCTTTCAGGTTTGCGTGTTGTAATGCGCCATACTTGTTTTTACCTGCCTGCTAACCTGAACGTCAGAGATGATCTCACAATCACGGTTGTGTTCTTCGGCCAAGAGGAGTAATTTGGGGGCGAAGCTCCTCGACCAGCGAGTTGCCCAGGCCCAATGGGGGCGATATCTCTCCCACCGTCAACCACGTCTACAGTATGACCCAGTTCTGTCTTTCGGGTATTGAATTCTCGATAAACTCTTTTCCATTATTCAGGTGTTTATCCAGCAAATCTGCCAAAATTGTATCATTTGAACGTGCTCATATGAAGGATAAGATGCTCTTGCACTTACACGGAGTCGACTGGCATTAGTTCTAGCTGGAGAAGTTGTGTTGGATGGCCCCGCTCATACAGAGAAGGAATGAACATCTAATCAAGATCGGCACTTAATGTACCATTTCGTCTTAATCGAGTCTTATTTCTGCATCAGGGTAGCATCCAAGCACACTGTGTCTCTAAAGCTTAGCCATATCTTTCAAGTAGCGTTTTTTGCCATGCACCTGCGCGATGTCCTGCCGTTTCGAGCCAGCCTGATGTACTAGTAATCGAGAAGACAGCCTTCCACCACGCTCATTTAGAGATTCGGCTAATATGCCGCTACGCAGAGCAGCCACCCATTTTTTCACGAGTACGAAATTTCGGTACGTGGTGTTGGAGAGCGCCCATTTCGTCACCGAAAGGAATCATCCGATGCAGGGGAAAAACCATCGGCGTAGCAGAGCGCCCATCGGGTACGACACAGCTTTGGGATGCATGAGTTGAGGGGCAACCCGAAGGCGCGATTTCGGAATTCGACGTATTGGCCGGACACGGATACGGCTGCTTTTAACAATCCGAAGTTGACGGCTACCACGATCCAATGAGGATTGATAATCTCCAACTGAAACAACGCCAACTGAAACAAATAGAAAAAAAATGCACGGTCTACCTGATACTCGGCAACCGCAAACATTGAGGCGCAGGCGGCGCATGCGGCACAAATGGTGAACGAGATACTATCGAGCTGTTCAAAAAGCAAGATAACTTCAACTTCTTCGGCATTTTTGCTCTCTTCATCGTTCAATACATACCTACCTCTTCATTTCAACACATCAACCACCACTCATCGCCCCATCAACCGCCCACCACCACACCAAAATGCCCTCCCGCACTCCTCCCCCCCAGCCCCCCCCTCTCTTCACTCACACCCCCTCCTCCCTCCTCACCGCCGCCACCGCCCTAATCACCACCACCCTTACCACCCACAACACCCTCATCTCAACCCTCACCCCCTCCATCGCAACCTTCGCCTCCCTCCTCCTCCCCCTCACCCACGCCGAAAACTCGCTCCTCGCCACCTGGCGCACCCTCCGCATCTACCAATCCGCCTCTACCGACCCGGACCTCCGCGCCGCGTCCCGCAAGGCAGACGATCTCCTTGCCGCTTTTGAGCTTGAGACCAAGCAGCGCAGGGATCTATTCCTTCTCGTTGACGCTGTTGTTAACAAGGGGGAGGTCCTCGGTCCAGAGGAGGAGCATCTTCTCATGACTATCCATCGGCAGATGATCAAGACAGGGGTTGCGCTGGAGGGAAATAAGAGGGAGAGGTTTGCGGAGATTCAGAAGGGGATTTTGGAGGGGGGGTCGCGCTTCAAGGGGAATGTGAGGGATGGGAGTGTCAAAGGGGTTTGGTTTGGGGAAGGGGAGTTGGCTGGGGTTCCGGGGGAGGTGATTGGAGGGATGGATAGGGATGAGGAAGGGAGGGTGTTTGCGAGGTTTGATAGGGATGTGGCATCGGTGTTGAGGTTTGCGGATGATGCGGAGGCGAGGAAGAGGATGTATGTGGGGATGTATAACACGTGCAATGAGAACGTGGAGGTGTTTAAGGAGGTTGCGGTGCTGCGGGATGAAGCGGCGCGGTTGCTGGGGTATCGGAATCATGCGGCACTGGTGGTGGAGGATAGGATGGCGGGGGATACGGAGACGGTGCATCAGTTGTTGGGGAGGCTGAGGGAGGGGCTGGCGCCGGGGGGAGCGAGGGAGATGGAGCGGTATAGGGAGGAGAAGAGAGATGATTATGAGGCTAGAGGGGAGGAGTGGGATGGGAGGGTGTATTTGTGGGATTTGAATTATTACGGGAGGAGGGCCAACGCCAAGGAGTATATGTCTGATCAGATGGAGATTGCGGAGTGGTTTCCGCTGCAGACGACGGTGGAGGGGATGCTGGAGACGATGGGGCATTTGTTTGGGTTGGTGTTTGAGGAGATGCGAGCGGGGGAGGCGGAGAGGGAGGAGATGGTGTGGAGGGATGATGTGCAGATTTTTAGTGTGTGGAATAGTGAGGACGAGGGGGGTAGGTTTCTGGGGTATCTGTACTTGGACATGTACTCGTATGAGTTCAAGGGGTCGGGGGCGAGTTGTTCCAGCATCATACCGGTATTGTTCCTCCCCTTCATCCTTTGGCCGGGCGCCGAGATGGCTAACATTCGCTCTCTAGGGCTACCTCAAACCGGATGGCTCACGGGTCTATCCCTCGGTGGCACTGATCTGCGACTTCGCTCGACCAACAGACACGAAGCCTTGCCTACTCAGCCACATGAACGTCACGATGCTTTTTCACGAGCTGGGACATGGCATCCACGATCTCGTTTCAAAGACGAAGTATGCTCGATTTCACGGCAGCGCCGGCACCGTCATTGACTTTGGCGAGGCACCCAGCCAAGTCCTCGAGAACTGGTTCTTGATACCGTCCGAGTTGAAGCGGCTGAGCAGACACTATTCGTCCCTCTCAGACGACTATCTCAAGACCTGGAGAGAGAAGCAGGCGACAGAGCAAAGCAATGCGGACATCGAAGGGGAGGACATACCCCCACCGGAAATCCAGCTCCCTGACCGCATGATCGCCGACCTGTTAAGGTCGAAAGGCCTGAACCGCTCCCTGTTCCAGCTCAACCAGCTCTGCATGAGTATCTGGGACTTTAATGTCCATGACCAGGGGACCTACGAAGATCTGGTGAAGATGAACTTCTCAGAGGCGTATAACCGCTTGCACCGGGAGATATACCCGCCCGATGACCCCTCGGACTTGGGCGAGGGTTTCGAGTGGGGCCATCCATACTGTACGTGGACGATGCTGGTCCAGGGGGACTACCACGCTGGGTATTATAGCTACGCGCTGTAAGTCGACCCCGAGCCTACCAAAAAAACGAAAGAGTACTAACACTAATTCCAGCTCCGAGGTCTACTCGGCAGATATCTTCGACACCTTCTTCAAAGCGGATCCGACAAGTGCCGCCCAAGGACGGAAATACCGGTATGGGCTCCTCGAACCCGGAGGCAGTCGGCCGGAGATGGAAACTCTTCTGGCCTTCTTAGGACGGAAGCCGAACCCCGAACCGTTCCTTAGATCACTCGGGATTTCCTGAATGGCTATGGGGTAGGTTGTACATGTACTTCAAGTGGCTTGAGATACCTGAGGTCCGTTGTTGGCTTGAGAAAGTAGCTGTGTACGGATCCGTAGCTCAAATACGCCCGCCAAACGATTTGGCTTGCAGCGCGGGGTTTACCCCATGACACGCAGAGTGGGGGTTGTCAGGTGATTCCGTGAACCCATCCAAGATAAGGCAGGCACGTTGGGCGGCGTCGCACAAATTCCCTCTTCCCCTCACTACAACTCCCGCGCCAAGTCATAACCATGAGGTTGATCAACACCAATACCCTCAAGCTCGAGGAATTCCACGGCACCATCCCTGAATACGCCATTCTGTCGCACACATGGACGAGCGAGGAAGTCAGCTTCGAGGCCTTTACAACAAACCCCACGGGCACCGGCCAGGGCTACAATAAAATCGCTGCTGCCTGCGGTCGGGCTCGCTCTCAGGGCTTGGGCTACTGCTGGGTCGACACGTGCTGCATCGCCAAGAGCAGCAGCGCCGAGCTGAGCGAGGCCATCAACTCCATGTTCGCGTGGTACAAGCAGGCCAAGGTCTGCTTCGTCTACCTAGCCGACTTTAACTGGCCGAGCAAGACGTCCTTTTCCTGGAATGAGCTGGTGGCCCATCTTGAAAAGTGCCGCTGGTTCACGCGCGGCTGGTGTCTGCAGGAGCTGATCGCCCCCAAGAAGCTCATCTTTTTTGACGTTAAATGGTGGGATGTCGGACACAAAGACACCCTGGGCTACGCCATTTCCAAGATTACGGGCGTTCCCGGGCCAGTTCTGCAGGACTCTAACGGCCTCTCTGCCTGCTCGGTCGCAGAGCGAATGTCGTGGGCTTCGAACCGCCAGACAACCCGGGTCGAAGACGTGGCCTATTCTCTGCTGGGGCTGTTCGACGTTGCTATGCCCATGCTGTATGGGGAAGGTGAAAAGGCATTCATGCGTCTCCAGGAGGAAATCATCAAAAGATCAAACGACCTATCCATTTTTGCCTGGGAGCCCGACGATCAACAGGAGAACGCCTACGTCGACATGTTTGCCCCATCCCCACGCTATTTCGCCTCGTGCCGTAATGCTAGGAACGCCGTTGTGGCCCTGTCCACAAGTCAGTTTACCCTCACGAATAGTGGTGTGCATTTCACGGACCCGGATCTCGTCACGACTCGACCCTCCGACGGAACTACCACGACAAGCCCGGCCTACCGTCTCCTACTGGGCTGCTATCAGAAATCAGAGCAAATGTATCTGGACTTGAACAAAGTCGGGCCGGGTATCTTTGTTCGACGAGTCCTCCCTGCGGCTACGGTCACCCGCTCGTTATGGACAGCCGAGCAAAACATTTCTATCATCTCCAAAATTACACCAGAAATTCGCCAACGACTCGAAAAGTCCACCCTCTGCATCAAGATCCAGCAAGATACCACGGTGAGTCTGAGCCACTGGATGATCCGAGGCGTGGAACCCCGCCAAGCCTGGGACGAGCTTCAGTGGCGCATCCTGTTCGGCGGGGCCAATGGCAGCGCCAGCTACCTCAAGATCTCCCCCAACCCCAGCAGTGGACAGAGTGCCGATGTCTTCATCGCAGTCCTTCGCCTCTTTGAGATCGGAAGCAGTGACCCCCCCAAGCTGGACGTGTGCCTGGTGCACCCTGACAACTGGGCCATCTTCGATTTACCGGGGAGGGCGCTGAGGACAACTACTATCTTGGCTGCCGCGCAGCAGGTAGGGAACGAGGATGGGCTGCCGGGATGCTTGGAACTGGACCTCTCCAAGTACAAGATCACGGCAAAAACCGAGGTCAAGCCGTATAATGGCAAGCCGGTCAACTGGGTGTCTTTTGACTGGAAGCGGAGATGAACCCCCCACATTCGGAACACCCCTGCAGCGGAATCTATATACGCTACGACCCCATCCTACCTCCGAACTTCAAACCATCCCATCTTTTATTCTAGAGAAGCTATCTCAATGCAGTCTTCTACTTTCCGTGGGCCGATACTCTCAGATGATGCTCAATCGCCGAAAGCTTACCTTTTTACCGGACAAGCTTGAAGCAATGGGGAGTATTTCACGCCACAAGAAGATGATTCTGGACTACACCTACATTGTTGTTTGTGGTTGAGGTACTTTGCGGGCGATCTCTTGTGGCAGGCTGAATACGGATACGCCGGAGGATCCCGTGCATCAAGTTCGCCGAGCCTGACACATCTGTAAGCCCAACCCTCGGAGAAATACAGGGCCCCAAGTTTCTCGTGGGCCTCGGCCGATTTGGACATGGAGCCTAGAGGGCCGTTGCTTTGTACCAGGGTTCTCGTCGATGTATGCTGTGTGAAGTATCGTCCGTCATCCGCCATTGGCCAAGCTGCTTCGTGGGAGGATCAAGCCGTTGTTGAGGATCTTTTTGGGGGATGATAGCGACGGAAGTCCACTCTACTATTGCATGTTGCTGGATCTAGTTAACGCGAGCCTTGGCCGTTTCCGACGGCTAGGCACATTCAACAGGGGACATGATAGCAACCTAGACATTTATATGGGATGGTATGGTTATGGAAGTGGGGTTCTGAGCTGGAGATATGGCGAGACAACCAGTAAACATGTGATTGTCAGCTCAAATGAAAGGGGGGGTATTGGCCCCTGAAGGATTGTTCGAAGGAACTGTGACTGTATTGACCTGCTTGACTGCCCTGCAGGGCCTACTTTTATATTACTCTAGGGGGCTTGGAGTGGTGATTCAGTAGCTGTAATGATGACGCACTGTAAGGCTCACTATAGAAGCTAGGCTCGATTGCATCATCGCTGACAGTGATCTATATCGTATAGGCTGGTGATCTGCTTGCAGGGCAGGAGAACTTGGACAGATAAACTCAGCACATGGCCCTGGCTTTGGTCAACCCGGAAATCCTTCATATCCCAGCCAAGCTTTCGAATTGCGTCGTGATATGAACTTTTAACACCATGGGAACTTGCAAGGCGGTGGCGGGTACAGATAAACACCCTGTGATAGAATCTGTCACAAAGTCTGTCTAAGGGGATCTGTCACATGGAGTTTAACCATCAAGCCCAGCACCGCCAATATCATCTCCATGGTACCGTCTTCAATCCTACCTACCTAAGAACACATTACGCCAAAGCAGTGGCCCCAGCACCCCCCGAAAAGGAACTGCAAGTCTGAGGTAAGTATTCCTCGACATGTCTCCTTTTGGTATTATCGAGCGATTGAATAGAAATGACCTGGAACCCAGGCCCAGGGTACATATACTTAAACCAGCGGCAGCTTTTCGGCAGCAGAATGGCTCGGTGGTCTGAGCTAACGCTTTTACAGTGCGTTATGTCTGGGTGTACTGCGTATGAGTCTACTTCTATAGTGGGCTACGTTTGGGTAGAGTTCGATTCCTAGGTTGTTCATTGTTTGTTATTTTTTTCTTTTTGGTAGATATGTTTTTGGTTATCTCCAAAACCGCCACCCGTGGCATCTATCTTCTAAAGTCCCATACTATAAAGAAAAACCTTCATTTTAGCTGTAACCTAAACTAGATTATTATCATCATTGTCGTAGTCACAAGTTTCATGTAACAACTCGGTCAAGAAAAGCTTTGTTTTTCAACGTCACACCCGACGTTGTGAGAACTTTCTTTGAGGGTTTGCGTACGTGTTCTGCCGACACGCCGGTCACAAGTGTCATCGAACACCCCGTAATGCAAGCCCATCCAGGCCATCAACCAACATAATCTGCAGCTCTGCAGTCCGCTGCCGTATCTCTTCATAGTCTCCAATATGGCCCAGCTGCTAGCGCGTAGGCTCGTCCAAAGCACAAAGCGTTGCAAGTGTAGAAACCCTGAGTGCCTCCGACTTAGTCAGCGTGGTCCAGGTGATAATACAAAACAGAAACAAACTCGACAGCACGAGTTCCACAAGCAACAAATACGAAAGCCACGACCAGCGGATGATGACGAAGGGTGTCGATACAAAAACAACGCCACTGACTGGCCTCGCGGAAGGGTGTACTTTCCAGTCCGAGCGGATACTGAAACTCGTTAGCAACGGTCCAGGTAGACAGAATTGAGACCCAACGTACAAGCTTTTCATCCCCAGTCCAATGTTGGCAGTCAAATTCTTTAGAATTGGCACTTGCATTTTGGGATCCACCGACCCCAGCATATCTCTCTATATGTTCATCGCAAACGCCATGCTCCTGTAGAACCGCCTTCCCAATGCTCTGAACATCCCTTCCAATGGCGTCTGGCTCATGGTCACTTGCACAGGTTCGACTCCGGCCCAAAACGACGTCGAGAGGAATCCCGATAACCCTAAGCTCGTGAGTTCGTCGACGATCAGCGGTGCATGGGATTCATATCCTGGTGGTGCGAGCGTCAGGTTCCCCCAGGTGCTCTCCTCGCACTTTTGGCAATCTCAAAGGTGCAAAGCCATAATTTGGGATTCCGTCCAACTTCGACCGCTGTCGTGGTATCCTTTAGCACTTTAGTCGAGCGAGATGTTTCCTTCCACTGTGTTTGACCACCAGAGACGTCGACCGAGTACGACTTGGTACACCAGTACCACACAATCTCGACGACGCCGAACTCGGGCCTCGGAGAGTCGGTATCGATGTGCCCACGACGTTGGAGTAGATGAGGAATATGCCAGCAAAGCTCTGGTTCTGAAGGGCTTTGAACGCTATTGTTGGTGCAGAGTCTCGAGTTGCCCAGAAGTCGAACGCGAAGACTGTGGGGATCGTCAGGTTTTGGCCAAAGGGGAGTGCGGCTGATCACGTCGTGTTATACGAAAGACCCGGTAGATTCTACTCGCGTGGAGGTGTGGTGCTAGTCGTGAGGAGCGACGACACATCGGCAACGTCGCTACAGATGCCGAGCGTGACGAAATCCGGAAACTCGCACTCGCCCATGCTGCAAGTCAGTGGATCGGAGGGCACGGTCTGGTTAGCCGGTGTGTATGCTCCAGCGGTGGTGTGTTGTTTAAGCCTCAACGTGCGGAGGTAGGTCTGGTCTGTTGGGTCGAGGAAGAACTGATCGGACTTGAAGACGGTAATGCGCGGCACATCGACGGTCTGGTTGGAAGGGAACGGTCGACTTTCGTATTGAATCGTGGCTTGCGTGACGGTCGAGACCATCAGACTTGCGACCGTGACCAGCGCGGCAACGAAGCCGAGAAGCCTGCATCCTAGCAATTAGCCAGTGAGCAGAGAACTGATCAGCAGCACAGCTTTTGTGATGGAGGCGAAGAAGGCGAGGAAGGTATTGAGAGAAACTCCGAGCGGCTATTCGGGGGCTTTCTATCCGTTGTACTGCGCGAGGACGGCGATGATGGTGGCTGCGCACCCCAGGCCAACGATGAACCATAGCACCTCAAGGACCCAAAAGCGTCGAAGCACCCCCGAAAAGCGCACCCATCGACCCGGAAGGCGTTTCTTCTGTGTCTGCAAAGAGTCGGGCAACGGGGCGCGGACAGGTTTTAGCGTGACATCTGATCCCCCGAGGAAGTCGTCCCTCGGCGTTCCTTCGTAGTAGGGCAGAGGCGAGCTGAAGCCGTGTTTCTCCATTGCATCTTCCGCGAGACGAACATGACGACCTTTTCCCGTCGTGACGGCGAGGCTCTCGAACAAATATGTTTCCAGAAGGAGTGCACATGGTAATAAGCGTGAAACGAACTCCCCCGCGTCATGTCGGCCTAGCGCCTTAGTCGAGGAATTTGGTGCCAATCATCGAGATGCGGGAAGGCCGTGCTAGGGCGATTTTGCCAATGGTTTGCAACGCCAGTTCAGCTGTTGTTGCGAGTGGAGTCAATGATGGCCGCGATTGCCAAAGGGGAAATGGCGCCCAGTCTGCTTGGACGTTGAGATGGCTCGCTCCTTCCAGCGAGATTGGAGCACGTGTGAATCCAGACTCGTCTTGCCACAGGCCCCAACATCGATTTTCGTGTCCAGGAGATCCGAGGGTTGCAAACGGCTCTTGAATGTTGTGAAGACAATTTGAGGTGACTCTTGGCCATACGTGCAAGACTGGACGCCTTTGTGCTTGTCTCACAGATATCCCCGGACAAAAGAAGGCAGTATCGATTTGCGGCAGCCTCTGTGTATTTGTACGGTACGACATCTCTCAGATCCGTACAGACCTCAAAGAACTTTGGCTCATGCCAGGTAATGTAGTATCTATCCATGGTAAGGTCGGTATCAAGCAGCCGTTTCCTATTCGGCGATAGCAACCCAGGTACTGAGTGTGTGATTTGCCAGTGTGGACTGGCCCCCGAACTTTAGAGCTGCAGCTGGCCATCCGGTGGCCAAGCCCACAGCATCCGACTGCAGCGCCCGTCCGATCCCAGGCCAATCGCATCGCCTTGACCTCGGCTTCCGTCAGCGAGAGCTGCATCTCCGCCCACAAATGGCAACCCAGTTGCAGCTCAGTGCCGAATCCTATCGCCAGTCGGCCACCGAAAACATGGTGCCAAGTTGAAGAACTGCAGCTTCCGCAACGCAGCTCTCATGACATGCTTTACGCAGCATACCCCTACCCTGAATCGACCGTACCCGACAAGTCAATGTGTAGCAAAGAATACGCGCATTTTCCCTAGCAAGAACGTTTGAGAGACTTGAGGGCCGGGGAGAGCCCATCTGTGAAGAGCGGCAATTCAAGCATGTTGCAGCTGTTGGTCGCATGTCCAGGCCCCCAGTCTCCCCCACTACACCTCCGGAGTCAAGAAAAGCATGCCGACCGCCGCTGTCCGTCCTGGCATTTTCGCCCGTCTTCCCCTTCAAATTTGACCCCGAAACATTGGCCTGATCAGAAGAATGGCTGACCCAAGCAATACCCAACCTGAGGCTGCTGCCATCGTCGCCGTAGGGTTTCGCCACTCCCGTCATGTTTTTGACACACAGAATTGACCCATCTGATAGGACATCGGAGATGATGGCGACTCCGTCCTGGAAGCCAACAAGTCCGTCACCGTCTAGAGCTCCCGGGAGATGACCACCGCTGACTGCTTCGTTTACAGCGCAACCTCGACCGCCATCTTGACATCGAGTGTTTTGGCGTTCCGAAAGATCCACGGCAGGACCTATCACAATTTTCGGGAAGATGTCGAGTACTGGTATGCACCGCCACACCTTGGGCTCGATCGCGCTACACAGAACCTGACGGGCTTGCAGGGCGCCTAATGACGAGAAGCAGAACGATGGGTTGGATTTGAAGTGAGTCCGATCATATGCCGCCCGGGCCGAGCGCCACACTGACGTATTGCCTCCAGTCACCAGATGCTCCTGATTCTGAACGACAACAAGCTCTACAAGAGCCCGATTGACCCCAGCCCGCAGAGAGTCATTGACATTGGGACGGGGACTGGGATCTGGGCCATGCAAGTTGCTCATGGGCTTCCAATGTATCCGGTGCGGGTATTGACAGACAGTGCAGCGACTTCGCCGACGAGAACCCGAGTGCAGAAGTAATCGGCACCGACGTGTCACCGATCCAGCCAGGTTGGGTCCCTCCCAACGTCAAATTCGAACTGGACGACGCCCAGTCAGTGCCGTGGCCGTACCCCGACAACCACTTCGATTTGGTCCACCTGCGCCTGATGATCGGCTCTATTGGTGACTGGCCGGCAGTGTATAAAGAGATACTCCGCTGTCTCAAGCCCGGAGGCTGGGTCGAGCATACTGAGTACGACTGCGACGTGACAAGCGATGACGGCTCACAGCCAGCTGACGCTGCCATGGCACAATGTTTGCTTGCCCCTACCTATTGTTCCCGCCTTGAAGTAAAAATTTGACACAACCACAGGGGGGCCTCTCTTCCGCGAGGCCGGTGAGAAGATGGGTCAGTCATTTGACCTGGCGAGGGACCATAAGCTGCTCAACTGGATGGAGGGGGCTGGGTTTGCCAACATCAAGGAGGACCCTTTCAAGCTCCCCCTTGGATCCTGGGCTGCAGAGCAAAAGATGAAGAACGTTGGCAACTACAACTTGGTGACAACTGACCAGGGGCTTGAGGGTTACGCGCTTTACCTGTTCACTAACGTACTCGGCTGGTGCAGTTCACCCTTTCTTTACCCCGCAGATGGAAAATACAAGCGAGACTTGCTGACTGGGTTATTGAGCAGGTCTGTCGAGGCAACCCACGTGTTTATTGCCAACGCGCGCAAAGAGCTGCGGGATAAGTCGATCCACACTTACTACGCTGGGTGAGTCGCATCGGATGTGGAATCCTTACTGCGGGGAGAAGATGCTGACGGCTTCAAGCATAACCGTTTATGGCCAGAAGCCCAAATAAGGAGACACGACAAAGCCGGGGTATCAGAGCTTACTGCACGGTTCAGTCACGCCGAAGAGCCCCGGGCTCACTCATGCACACATGATTTCGGGATTCATATTTTGCTCGGGAGTTTAATACTGTGTATAGGTACGGTCAGATAGTAAGGTGTCAAAGCTCACGACTCGAATTGACAAGGAGAGTGCATGAAAGTCGCTTGTTTAAACCGCCTTGGGTGGCTACCTGGATCACAACCTCTGGTTGGGTTACCTATTTTGGAGAACCCAGTTCTTTTGGGTGTCAATAGGACCTGTCAATTCCTGGTACCTGTCATCCAGGGGTCTCATCGGATGGATCAGCGGCCCGCTTCCTCCGTGAAGACGGGAAGGATCACAACACCATCTCGGTTCCTGGGACATGGGACGAGATGTTCAGTACCAGGTAGGGGAACCACGTGCTCACTCAGCCTTACTTGTTTCATTTGGCAAACCAATCGTTGTTCTTGGTGAGGAAATGCTGGGATGAACTGCTGGTGTTTGCATGGTACGATTTGCACTAGTGGTGATGTCGGTGAGCGGCGTGGCGACTAGGCGAGTGGATTCGGCCCTTTACACGTGGGGGTTCAGATTTGGTGCACGAGGCTGACTCCATTCAATCGCTGATCTGACTACCGTTGTTTTATTTGTTTGGTTGATGCCGATGGCTTCCCAACAGCAGAGCTGTAATGGATTGTGGTCTTTGCCTGTCTTGAGAGCTGCGCTTGCAATATGCTGGTATAACAGGGTTGAGTCTTGTTTCTCTATTAGCGAAACCGCGGAACTGAGACCGTCCGCTGTTAGTATTCTGATACAATGCTCTCTATGCCTATCTTTGAAACCTGGGTATTGATAGCATCGTTCTGGAGATTCAACACTGCAGACTACGAAAACGCCTTGAGCGGCGCAGCAATCGCCACATGGGTTGCCCTGGGTTGCGCGCGCTGTACCGGGTTGTCTCTCATTATTCAAGCGGCCTGTGCTTTGTTGCCAGCATTGTGCTCAGGGGTAGTTCTTCCCAAACGGTTCGACTTAGAGAACCGCCAGGTAGTTCGTAAACTGTTAGGTACTTGGCATAATGGCATCAATGCGATGACTTGCAACCTAAACCGCCTCGTGCCGCAGAGATGCAGGTGTTCAGTAGTCCCTATCCGGTTTATTGACCGGGCTGGACTTGAGATTCGATATTGCAACGCACCGCCGGGTCCTTCATGTCCAGCCAGGCCTCATGCCTGGCACCACCCTGCCTAGTCGGTGGTTCAGGGGCCGTACTTTTGTCATCCTCGCAGTTGATATCATGACAAAGGGACATGTCAATGGATATACCTTGCTCCTGGTCTCAGAGTTTTGGATATAAATACTCTCTTCACACCAGTTCCTCTGCAAATTCAGATCATCACTTCCAACCAGCCCTCCTCCCTCTTCTCTCCATCCCACTACTCATCTGATTCACCACCCCACCTCCCGCCCACAATGCTCCTTCCCCCTTCTTTCCTCGTAGGCCTAGGCCTCGCCTCCCTCGCGACCGCGCACTCCCACATCGCCTACATCAACATCAACGGCCTCAAATACGAAGGCTACGACCCGCGCACCAACCAACCAAACTTCCCTAACCGCGTCGCCTGGTCGCACAACGCCACCGACGACGGCTGGATCAACTTCACCGACTACCTCACCCCCAACATGGCCTGCCATCGCGACGCCAAATCCGTCGCCGCCCACGCCGTCGTCCGCCCCGGCGACAACATCGCCGTCTCCTGGGCCGGATGGCCCATGAACCACCCAGGCCCCGTATTCTCCTACCTCGCGCCCTGCGAAGGCACCCGCGACGGGTGCGCCTCCGTCGACAAATCCAAACTCCAATGGACCAAGATCGACGACTCCGCTCCCGTCTTGATCTCCCCTGACGGCCCCTCCCCCGGCACTTGGGCGACCAACGTGCTCATCGGCAACAACAACACCTGGCAGGTGCACGTCCCAGCGGGCCTCAAGCCCGGCCCGTACGTCCTCCGCCACGAGATCATCGCTCTACTGTTTGCGTCCCAGCCAGACCTCTCCGGCGCGCAGCACTACCCCGTGTGCATCAACCTGCTCGTCATCCCAAGGACACCCGTCCCTGGACCGCCGCCCCTGCCGTTCTCGCTGAAGGGCGTCCCGGCTACGAAGCTGTATGAGCGGAATCATCCGGGGCTGGTCATTGATGTGAATAAACCGCTGTCGACGTATGTCGTGCCGGGCCCGACGGTGGCGGCCAATGCGCAGCCGGTGCCGCAGGCGGGGCAGACGCAGAGTGTGTATGCGGGGGATGGGAGGCCGGTGAGGGTGGTGGGGACGGGGACGGTGCCGTTTTTGGCGAAGAGGACGGGGGTGGAGTTTGAGGGTTGAATGTTGAGGGTTGGTTGTGGTGGTGGGTGATGGGTGGTTCAAAGTGGCTTTGGACAGGAAGCATTGAAGTTTTGTTGGTGGATGAAGATGGAGAGTCGTTGGGATGGGTTGGGGTTTGGGGAAAGGAGGAAGCTGAATTTGGATAGTATTCTTTGGTGAACGGTTTTTCTTTCTGACCTCGGACAATTTGCGCTGCTCTTGGGTGTGTAATATCGTTTCTTTGCAAATTTTTCGCCGGTTTTGACCGCCTCAAAGGTGTGTCATGGAAAAAGTTAAGAGAATGTCTCTGTGTACAGTACCGAGAGTCTTCGTGCACAGTAATCCAAATTTCTCCCATATATAACCCTAACCCCGCACCCGCCCCACCCCGGTCGCATTCACGGTCGCAAATGCAACCACATTTCAATTAAACACTCATAATTAAATGATCAAACAGGGCCCAAATCGCTCGATTCTTCAATAAAATTACAATTAACTACCAACTATTACTCGCTGACTAAGCCGCTCCGGCGACCTGACTGGCTGGAACGCGTGGTTCGGCTACCACCGCTTCGGTATCGCCGTCGGCATCGAGTTCGGGGTCGGCATCGTCGAAAACATCGTGCGCCGGGCTGTTTTCGGCCATTAAGACACTCAGTTAGCCCGGTGAATCGTGTGCTAAATGATTAATTACCTTTAGAAGCAGTAATCGCAAGTGCGTGCGACCGTGGAATGGAGAGATAAGTGGTAGCAGAATCAATTCAATTGCGCGGGATGCGAATGACGTTGGGAGGTAGTGCGCAGGGGTTAGGGTTATCTATGGGAGAAACCTGGATTACTGTCCACGGAGACGGTCGGTACTGTACACAGAGACATTCTCAAAGTTAAACCTACCCCACAACCCAGCCCATCCCTGTGCTGCAGTATTATTTCAGGAAAAAGCCACGTCCTACCCACTTAAGTGCCGCAATGTTAACTACTCAAAATAAATAAGGTGGAGAGGCTCTTTTTCCACGACAATGGAGCCCTCAAAGTGGCAGACACAGACGGCGAGTCTCCTGGCACGGGCCGCCGAGGCGAGCGGCAAGCTCGGCGACGGCTCGGGCCTTGACCTAACGCCACTGCCGTTAACACCGGAGTAATTCGCAGCTTTGCCGCACGACAATGCCGGACGGCTGATAACGGCCACCTGGACCCTGATTGGACTTTCCAGCATTTTTCTTAGCGTGTGGCTGTACTGCAAGTTCCATTACAACAGAGGGCTGTGGTGGGGCGACTGGATTCTGCTGGCCTCGTGGGTATGTTCATGCTGGCGTTTCTCGTCTGGGGAGTTGGATACGCCCTGTTGCGCTAACACGGAGCGTGGCTCTAATTTAGGTGTGCATTACTATCAAGCCCGGTGTTTTGACCTACGTAACCACACTTGGGTACGGCGCCCACACCTGGGACATCCCACCTAACCTCGACGACATCGCCAAGGTGCTGGTGCTCATCAGTGTTACGGGTACATTCTCCGTGACGGCTGCCATCTGGTCTAAGCCGAGTTTTGCCGTCACACTGTTCCGCCTGACCGACGGCTAGACGGAGACGATGGTTTAGTTTGTCATTATATCGATAAACATCGTAATGGGGCTCACTACCCTTTTCCCCTAGGTCCAGTGCACGTCGGTCGAAAAGGTGTGGAAGCCGTTCGCGCTAGGTATATGCTGGCCTGCTACCGTGCTTGCTCATTATAACGCCTTCTCTGCTGGTACGTTCCTGAGGCTGCTGCTACTTCTACATGCATGCCGCATGCCTGCACACTGCGTCCCATGCCGATCCGTGTTTGCGTAACACACAGCCTACTTAGCGACTATGGACATTGCTCTGGCCCTTCTTACGTGGAAGCTCATCTGGGGGCTGCAGATGAAGAAGACGGAAAGGATTGGAGTTGCTGTGGCTATGAGCTGCGGTGTCTTGTAAGTGACAGCGGCGTTAGAATACCCACCCGATGCGTAGGTGACAAGCTGATAGTTTTTTTTTCTTCCCCTCAACAGTGCCGACATCACGGCCATCGTCAAGACCAGCAAGATCATTCCCGGGATACTTTCCTCGGATACATGTAAGCGGAAGCTTCCCCCACTGGCTGTCTCAGCATAAAACTAATGCCCAGCCAAACACCAGACGACGGGGTCAACCTCTTCATTTGGGGCAACGCCGAGTCGTGTGTAACCATCATTGCTGCTAGTATCCCAATTCTTCGTGTCTTTGTACGTGAGGCCCACACATCGGCCAGAAGAAAGTACTATGTCAGCACCGAAGGGGAGGCTCATACGGATTACGGCTCCAAGAATACCAAGCGCAGCAGGATGCAAAGCCACGACAGCACCACCGTTGTCGTCAGCGCCAAGCACTCGCGCTCCGCCGGCCACAATGGGACGACGACTTCAGCGACAAGAGCATCCTCGATGGCTTCTCAAGCAATGGAAAGCACATTGTGCAGACCGACGAGGTCGCTGTCGAGTACGAAATGGGCCACGTGCCGCCCAAGTAGCGGGCCCCCACGCTGCATGCGTCTTTGGATGGAGGAGCGGTGCGCTGAGGGTACCTAGATGACTGAAAATTTTAGTTTAGGATTATCTGCGACAAATGTCACGACAAGATCACTCTGGAGCAGATTACTTGTGAATTTCACTCAGCTACATAGCTAAGGTAACTCCACGGTTGGGGCAATGACTCTTTATTAGGACATGGGCTAGACACGGTTGCCATTGCTGCCAGATTTGTTATGCGATAGAGCAGAAAGTCCTCCATCCCTTGATATCTCCAGACACCACCATGCTAGATACTCCCTCGGCCGCCCTCCCCTCCTCATGGGCAGGCATCATATGACTTTGTGACTTTGAACCAGTGATGGAGTCATCTATTCTACTCTGCAGATGACAAAGACACTATGTCGGAAGTAAAAAGCCAAGCATTTTTCTTTTTTTTCTACTCGTGGGTTGTGTACTTCCACTTACCTATGGCTCAACGACATGCTGGCCACACACACGTGGTGGCAATTGCGACCGTGGATGCGACTGAGAATTCTGGCGGGACGGGGTTAAGGCTATGTATGGGGAAAAAGTGGATTACTGTACAAATAGACCGAGACTACTGTACAAGTAAGCATTCTCTTAATATGGCCAGAATCAGTGAATTGTGGTATTCTGGCGAGTGTCTGCATTCGTCCAATCGATCCAGAAATCTCAGCACCGCGCACGCGCCCCCTTAGCCAGGGGGTAGGACCACAGACCACCAGTAAATCCTTGGCATGTGGATAATCCAACATTACATGAGTCGTATAAGCATTACCTAGGTAGCACTAAACCGCCTCCGTTGCATCTCTAGGGCCGATTCTATCCCATCTATGCTCCTAATTATTACAATCCACGGCGATACTCGTCACCTCAGTTACAAGCCCAACACAGTAACCCTCCTAATCTACTTCGACAATCCCATCCCCTCCACCATCCCAACATTTCCACAGTCCCAACAGTGCCCTCACACCAATTCGGCAGGGTCCGCCGGAAACACCACCGCCGCCAGCTCGTGAATCCCCCCTTCCAACCCTCCCCCCTTGCTGCCACCGCCAGCACCAACACCTGTCCTCCCCTTCCCCGTAAACCCGTCCGCGACGCCCGCACCACCCGTCAGCCTCTCAGGCAACCAGTGCTCCCTCATCGTGGCAAACGTCGACACCCCTCCGCCGAAACCCGGGTCGCTTAGACGGTACTGGTGGTGTCCCGTCTCGCTTTCGGCCAACAGAGAAGGAGGGGGGACATGCGAAGCCGCTGAGACGGGTCGGGTCTGTTGTCCGGGGTACAGTCCGAGGGAGGAAAAAGGTTGTGGTTGGGTTGACTGGTGATTGGTGATAGTGGTGGTGCTGGGTGGCTGCGCATGGTGGGCCAGGGGTGATTGTGGTCCGCCCGGCTGCGGCGTTGGAGCTGTGTCGAGGCCGGGGGTGTTGTTGGAGAGGTAGATGGGTCCGCTTTGCGCCATCTCCCATCCGGGAAGGGACGCGAAGATGTCTTTTGGTGGGGGTGGTGGTCGTGGTGGTCGTGGTGGGGCCGGCGTCGAGATGGTCGGTGTGCCGAGGGTTGCAGTAGGGTGAGAGACTGGCGTCTGGTAGGTGTCGTAGCGGTGGATGAGTTCTTGGGGGATGGTGGAGAGGCGCTTTGCGTTGGCGAGGTCGAAGGAGTGTCGTTGCTGAGGGGGAGAGAATGATAGGGGTGGGGAATATTGTGGTTGCGTGATATTTGTGAGAGGAGTCCCCAAATACGTCGGGGTAGAGGGCTGTGCGGCGGGCGACGCCGGCGGTTGGGTTTGCTGCCATGACGGAAGAGTGGGTTGCTCGGGTGGTGACTTGACGTCTCCAAACAGCAGGGCGATGCTGCCGGTGTCGAAAGTAGTGGAGCGCTTTGCCGACAGCCCACGGATGCCAGCTGCTGCGCCGGCTCCCTGTAGTGAAACAGCAGCGTTGTATATAAGCGGTTGCGTCATCTCGGTCACTGGACGAAGATATGTTGACTCGGGAGACTGATACGGCGGCGGCGGCGGCGGCGGTGGTGGTGGATCCAACCGCGGACTCGCATACCCCGTCGACGCTCCTTGACCCAAGCTCACACTCGACACTCGATCATGTGGTTCCACCGGCACCGGCACACTGCTTTTCCGCTGCCAGCTACCCCCGCCCATCATCTCGTCCAGCAGTGCGACATTATCCCACGCAACAACCCCCCTCGCCCCGTTTCCACCGCCGCCGCTCCCCTCCGAGGCGCTCGCTCCCCCGTTCTGCACCAGCAGCGCCAGCAGCACCAGCTGTCGCAAAAAGTTCAACTCGGAAATGACGGACGCGTGCTGCCGCGCGATCAGCGGCTCCTGGCTGGCAAACTCCTTCTGGTCGATGAGCAGCCACTCGAGGCGGCCGCGCAGCGGGGTGGCGCCGCCGTGGGCCTCGGGGCGCATCTTCTCGACGAGGCGCGCAACCTCGAGTAGGCCGCTGCGAGCGGCGTTAATTACGGTATCGAGGCGCGTGAGGAGCGCCGGCCGCGCCTCGAGCAGCGCGAGCGACTCGTTGCGCAGGCGGATCAGGTCCTCGAGGTCGCCGTGGCAGGTGCGGACGAGCCCTATGCAGATTCGCGCCGCGTCGGGCACCTGGTCGAGTCGGATGCCCGACACGAGGGCGTGGTAGGCTACCTTGAGCGAGCCGAGGGCGATGGCGATTTCCATGGTTGGGCGAGGAGATCGAGCATAGCGGGAATCCCGTGGTGGTGAGGCGGGATGGGACGGGGGGAGTGACCAGACCAGAGGGAGGGGCGCCATGTACCGAGGGCCGCGCTGGCTGGCTCCACGCAGAGTCGGGGCTGGGAGGCTCCGCCGGCCCAGAATGGCCCCCAAGCCTCCTGACATCCACTGGGCCCTGATAAAGCAATAGCCGCGACGGTGGCACCACATCTGAGCATTCTTTTCCTCAGCTGCCCGGCAACCTGGCTAGGCTTCTGCACGCGTGCTCCTGGGCGTCGGAGATGGGTGATGTGATGTGATGTGCATCCAGAGTGGGGGATATCTGCCCAATCCAGGGGAGTGTTCACGCGAGTCTGCGGCTTGGCGGGCCAGATCGGGATCTCCAGAGGGAGAACAGCTGCATGGGGGCTGAAATGGGGCTTGAAAGCGAGCACGATGACAAATTACAGTATTAATTTGGAGCTACCATACAGTATGAATCCGCAATATCCGAGCTGGAAGGACCAAGAGACCATCGTAAGGAGCTGAGGGCGTGTCTTTGCGAGTTTTCTTCTCATCTCCACAAATCCGATGCATTCTTGGCGACCCTTCCGCCCACGTGGGTGTTTCCTACTTCCACTGCCCCCACTCTTATTACACACGCGCAAATGTAGGCGCCAGGACTTGCTTCGGCGTCGAATACGGAGTTCCGTCTCTATGCGTGACCTTGACAAGGCCGGCACAGAGCACAGCAACCCGATCCCCGCCCCGGGAGCCAGGCGTGTGGACAAACCTCCACTCACTGGGCTGCGACAGCACCATGTATCCCAGCTTGGCGGCCTCGATGATGACATCCTCGAGGTTGCCTTTCTGCTGGAACCGTGCTGCCTCGTTGTCCGCCACAAAGTAGTAGAGGAAGGTGTTGAGCGCGTCAGCTAGGGCCGCCGCTTTGGAAGCGACGGCAGCCTCGGAGATGGGAAGGGATGTGCGTTGGCTCCGGGCGGGATGCAACAAGAAGGCGGAGAGCGCACGCCATTTATTGAGGGCTATCGATGTGACTGTCCGGTGTTAGTGGCGCTTCAGGACGCGAGACATTTCGACTCACTATCTGCCTGGTTTCCATTCTCCCGCGGTGGGATGGACTGCAAAAAGGCCGCGATCGGTGTCGGAAGCATCGAGAGCTGACTGCGCGCGCTGACATCGATGCTGGTCAAGACTACCTGCGAGATGACATGCTGCAGCGCCGCCTGGCGAGTGGCCGGTGCTAGAGCTAGCGAGGCAAGCTCTGAGGGCCCGAGACTGCCGCCTGTTTGCACACCCAACTGTGCGAGGGCCACGTTGAGGGTGTGGCCCTCCACGCCGACCGGACCGAGGTGGTAGTTGTTCTCCACATGTAGCTGTATCACGGTCCCCACGGAACGCAGGTCGGAAGCGACCTGACTGTCCGAGGTCGAGTCAAGGAGGAACCTGTCGAGCTGGAGCTTGTCGGCGGGCGGGGGCAGCGGCAGCGGTGCACCGTAGCCCTTGGGCTCGGCAACGATAGCGACCGACGTCGACGCGTAGTCGTCGGTCTCGTTGCTGCGACGTCGTTTAGACCAGAAGAAGGCAATGAGAAAGCCGAGGAGGGCGCCCGCGAGGAGACAGCCGATGGCCACCCCGGCAACAACGCCGCCGCCAATTCCCGAGGATGGCTGGGACTGGTCGGGAGTCTTCGAAGCCGGAGAGGCCGGAGAGGCCGGAGAGGAGCTTGCCGGAGGGAAGCCGGTCGAGGAGCTCGGGGGCCCGGTAGGTACCCTCGTCTGGCCGGGGTTTGAAGGAGATGCAGTCTGAGACGTCGCGGTTGTCATCGCCACCGCCATCGGCTGTCCCAGTGTGACTTGGGCATAGGACGTCACACTTCCAACTATGCTGGTGATATACCCCAGAACAATATTCGGCGACTGGAAGCCTGTTGCCGCAACCAAAATCTGTAGGGTTGTGGCCGTCGGCTGCCCGTTGACACTGTCGTACAGCGTCAGCACGGTGTTCGCCGTCACCGTCGCCGTCACCGTCGCCGTCACCGTCGCCGCCATCGTCGCCATGGTTTGTCAGAGAGAAGAAGCTCAAAACAGAAATGCAGCCCAAAGACCGAAAGAACGGTTCCAGAGGGACAAAATCCACGGCTGGGTGTGCTCAGGGAGACGTATGGGGACCCTTTTTGAAGATGGCCGGTTCCAGACTCGAATGACCATCAGGCTCTCGTCCGGCACACTGTGTCACCGGGGTTGGCGCACCACCCCCCGTTCAATAATCAGCCACCGAAATGCATGGGGAGATGGGTGTGTGATGATAGGCCCAATGGGCAAGGCTCTGGGCCCTCCGAGCTCAGCTCGCATGCGCCTGCAGGAATGACGCTGTGCATGCTGCGTGGCAAATAGAACTTGGGAAATGTGCAGCTTTTGGACCTGAGCAACAGTGGGAGCTCCAAATCATCGTTTCTCCCAGCTCCCCCCCCCCCCCCCGACGCTTCCCCCCCCCCAACACAATCCC
>Ga0247760_1000992_pt1 | contig 28682 bp, 21 predicted proteins | sample UWRJL171409R4_FD_179936 | JGI IMG/M metagenome (GOLD analysis project Ga0247760, IMG submission 179936) | Plant litter microbial communities from Arlington Agricultural Research Station in Wisconsin, United States - UWRJ-L171-409R-4 | ecosystem: Environmental > Terrestrial > Plant litter >... | reverse complement strand
AGCAGCGACGAACGCTGCGTTACGCGGCGACGCGGTGCTCCTTCCGCATCAGCTCGCATAGCGAGCTAACACCGTGCTCGGCACGGCGTCTAGGCGGTCGTCAAGACGGTGATGAGCGAGGTCTTACGTTCGACTTGGAAGCGACCCATGCGGGCGCCTGCCGGCGCCGAGAGAGCAGGCTACCGAAGGGATCGAACCGGTCGACGTGACACCTGAGCCGGTCGATGGATCGGTCGTTATCGGGCGCGTCGGTTCGTGGGTCCGTCTCAAGCTCGATTACCGCTTCGTTCCTCTGAGCGACGGAGCCGGCTCGCGTACGACAGGGTAACGAAGAGCATCGCAGCCCCGAACAAGAGCCCGGTAAGGTTTACGGCGCGCCAACCCAGTACGTGTTGAATCTGCCCGGACAGCAGACTTGCGAGGGCGACACAACCGAAAACCAAGAAGTCGTGTGCGGCTTGAGTTCGCGCTCTTTCCGCAGGCGTGTAAGTCTGGGAGAGCAGCGTCGTGGAACTCACGAACGTGAGATTCCAGCCGATTCCTATCAACAGCAGTGCATACGTGAAATGCGTGGTGTCGGTCCCTCGAAGATTCATCGATATCCCCGTCATGCTCGTGATCGCGCCTGCCACTATCACCTGGGTGACGCCGAAGCGGTTGATGAGATACCCTGTTACGAATGCTGGGGCGAACATGCCTAAGACGTGCCATTGAATGACACGTGCCGTGGCGTAGAATGAATGGCTACAAGCCGCCATCGCCAACGGCGTCGCTGTCATTAGAAGAATCATTCCACCGTAGCCCAGTGCGCCGTTTACGAGCGCGACCACGAATGACGGCTGAGCCATGATCTGACGTAGCGGCCGCCCGCCTGCTCGCTCTTCGTTGGGAAGAGCACGACGGCTCATGAACGCCGAAAACAGCGCGATTGAGAGCTGAAGTGCCGCGACGAGCGCCAGAGACCCGAGGAACGGCTGGACCAGTGCACCGCGCGACCGTGCAGCGAGTTCAGGGCCGAACACAGCCGCCACGACACCGCCTGCCATCACAATCGAGATCGCCCGCGCGCGGCCGGACTCACCGGCTGCGTCCGCTGCCGCCAGTCTAAAGAACCCTGCAAAGCCGTTCGTTACGCCCAGGAGCGCTGAGGCGGCACAGAATAGCGTGAAGTCCGCCGACCAGATCGCCGCCATTCCCGCGACGGCTCCCAAGGCACCAACTGCTGCGCCCAAGGCGAATGCGACGCGCTGACCCAGCTTCGCAAGTAAGAACGCTGCCGGGATCGTCGTGATGGTCGCTACCAAGTGCTGGATTGCTAGGGGTAGAGTGGCGAGTCCCTTGTTCGTGGCGAGCGACTGTCCAATGAGAGCGCCCGCCGTGATTAGGATGCTCAGAGCGGTCATCCACGCCGCTTGACAAACAGCCAGTAGCCGCACGTCTCTCGCGTTTTCCAAGAGAATCTCGTCCTATTGCCGGCCACTTCGGCGCTCGATAGACTCGCTCGATGAGCCTGAGGAAACGCCCGATAGGCCTAGTTTACTGAGAATTTGACAGAACGTTCGATAAGAGAGCCCCGCCACCATGGCAGCCTCCCGTCTCGAGTTCGTGCACGCCAGCAAAGCCCGAACGTAGCTCTCTCGAAATTGACCTTCTGCCTCGAAGAGGGGTCGGGGAGTGAAGTCGTCCCAGAACTCCGGGAGCGGCACCGCTTGTCGGAGTGCCGCGCGGGCGCCCTGCAGGACGCGCCGCGATCGCGTGATGGAGGCCAGCATCGGCACCGCACCATGCAACCAGGCCGCGGCGCTGCTGGACGCGATGATGTTCCGGAGACCAATTTCGCGGACACCAATGCAGATCGGAGCGCCCGGATCGTCCGCAACGAAAACGAGCTCAGGGCAACCAATCAACCGACGCATACTGAGCGCCCACGCCAGCGGTTTGTAGTCCTCCTCACCGAAATCTACCAGAAGCACGTCATAGAGAAGTTCTGAAGTGTTCAGTGCTTCCGACGGTGTTGTCAGCACCAGATCCAGATCTTGCTCCGCTCGCAGGCGGCTCACCAAGCCTCGTTCCCCGTCAACATGCCGGGTGACCACGAACAGGATTTTGAAGGGAGGACGCGCGAACACGTTCGCGTGACGAACCGAGGTGTTGAGGTCGATCGCGACTTCAACACCTCCGTCAGGCATGCCAGGACTGCTCAAGATTTCCATACCACCCTCGAAGCTCATCGCCTTCTCCCGCAGAAGACGCCGATGAACCTATTCCGCGTTCTGGGTCGAAAAGTCAACGGCAGCGGCAAGCGCGCGGTGCAAAAATATGTGCCGTCCGAGAGGCAATCATTCACATTGCAGATGAATTGAGAGGTGGCTAGTTTCGGTGAGATGCACTCGCTGGGTCGGGTGTGAATCGCGTACGTGTCGGATTCCGACACGTGTGCTCATCAGAAGGGGATGAAACATGTCAGAAACAGTCGCCGGTGAGGGAGTCGTCGTGATCTTCAGTGGGGGGCTAGATAGCTCGACGCTGCTTTGGCAGCTATCTTCGGAACGTATGCGGGTCATGGAGGTGGTTACGTTCAATTATGGTCAACGACATTCCCGCGAGATAGAGCACGCGCAACGCGTTCTCGAAACGTATCGTCGCGAATGCGGAATGGATGTTCCTCAGCGTCTAGTGGACATCTCGTCCACCGTAGGGCGCTTGATAGCCGTGGGCGCATTGACCGGAGAGGCTGCGATGCCTCGCGAGGTCTATAGCGATGGCAGCCAGAAGATCACGAACGTGCCGAATCGCAACATGATTATGCTCAGCATTGCGGTGGGTCGCGCATCAGCCATTGGCGCGCGGTACGTTTCTTTTGCTGCGCACGCCAGTGATTTCGCAGTATATCCAGACTGCCGTCCCGAGTTCATCTCGGCATTGGACAGAGCCGTTTATTTGGGGAACCTATGGACGCCAGTGAATTTGTTGGCGCCGTTCCAGCACGTGAACAAGTCAGAAATCGTCAAGGTGGGGCTCAAGCTCGGCGTGCCCTATCACGATACGTGGAGCTGCTACACGGGAGGCAACGAACCTTGCGTCGAATGTCCTACCTGCCTCGAACGCACGCAAGCGTTCATCGACAGCGGCGTGCAAGATCCAGCGCTGACGGCGAGCCAATGGCAGCGAGCGACGACGGCGCTCACTTTTCACAAGCGTACGCAGCCGGCACATGCCTCGGTCGAGGTGGCTCCGTGATGCGTTCGGATGCTCGAGGCAACCCGAGCGAGGTGCCCGTGTTCCCGAGCGACGGCTTGCTCGAAGGGTCGGCGCGGTCTCAGGATGTCCTTTTGCCGCATCGCATCTTGCCCTTCGAGTCTAAGCGCTTCTCCAGTGCCTCGTCTTGGTACCTGGCGAGTTTTCTGTTCGACGATCCATCCGGGTCCGGTACAACCGGAGGGCCGCATTTGGCCTATATCCGCACTCGCTCGCGGATCGTACGCGAGGGTGATCCGTTGCATTTGGATTACTTTCGGAACGCGCGCTACTTCGAGGACGAGGAGGTCGCGGTGCGTGTCCATTCGGAGTGCTTGCTCGGCGATAGCGTCTTGTCCCACTCTCGCTGTGACTGCGGGGTACAGCTCGCAAGCGCTGCTGACGAAATCGAAGATCGGGGGTTGGGAATCTTATTATATCTTCGCCAGGAGGGGCGCGGGATTGGGCTCGCGCGAAAGCTAGAGGCGATTGAGCAAAGTACGGGACGCAAGAAAGGTCGCTGGACGGGCGTGCATTTGAATACCGAGAGCAGCATGCTTGCAGAGGGTCACCGTGAGGCCGATTTGCGAGAGTACCTGTTTGCAGGACGAATGTTGCGCGGTCTCGGCGCTGCCCGCATCCGGCTGCTTTCGAGCAACCCACGCAAGATTGCAGCGCTGCGCGAGGCGGGACTGGTGGTCCAACCCTCAGCGAGCGCTGGCCCTGCCGGTAGCATAGAGAATTTGAGCGAGCTCCTCTGGAAGCTATCGCGGGGTTACCAGATACCATTCTCTGCTCTCAACTCGATCGAGAGTCACGTTCAGGCATTCGCCGAAGGCCGTGCCGTACACCCGTTGCTACACGATTTGCTGGTGCGCCTGCGCGACCTCGTAGAAGTGGGGGATGGGAGAGGTCAGCTTCCCTCGCAGCTCGTCACTCTTTTGCAATCGCATGACCCCTCGCGCGGCTCCGGACGGGCGGTCACGCAGTGGTCGACGTCAGGCCTTCGGAAGGCTCATGAATGTCAGTAAGCGGGGTTGATGTTTCCATCGGCGTCCGAGAGCTTACTCGACGCTTGGAATCCTGCCCCGATTTGGCCGGCGACATGCTGAAGGCGCCGGCTCCAGCCGCTGCGGAGAGCCTTCCCCGTGAGTTCGTGGTCACTGGTGTGGGCAGTTCTGCGGCGCACGCTCGATTGTTGGCACACCTGTTTGCGGAGTACACGGACATTCGCGCTCTGTTCGCCCCGCTCTCTCGGTTCTACGGTCCTTTGCCGGTCACCTGGCGCGAACGCGGACTCGCTGTCTTCAGTCAGGGTCTGTCGCCCAATGTGACGCTCGCGATCCAGCAAGCATGTCGATTCGAACGCTGTATAGTTTTTACCGCCGTTGGCTCCAGTCGAGCTGGAGCACGAACGCAGGATCATGAACGGTTACGATCCGTCCCTGAGCTTGAGTTCGTTCACTTCCCTCTGGAGGACGAGTACACGACGCTCATGCGCGTGGTGGGCCCGTTGCTGGGATGTCTGGCCGCTCTGCGATACGTGGAGCGGGTGGCGCCAGGGGCCCTGTGCGCAGTCTCGGCGGAGCAAGTCGTTCGCGCGCTGGAGAACGCACGGCAGCAAGGAGTTCGGTTCGCCGAGTGTGCACAGGTGGTGCGCAATGCCGAGGTAGCATTCCTTGCGTGCTCCCCATGGCCCGAACTGGGCTCCAATCTCCAGAGCAAGTTCGTGGAAGGGCTATTCTGGCCACAGCCGCCTATTTGGGATGTTCTCGAGTTTGCCCACGGCCCCTACCAACAGTGGCTCACTCGAAAGAGGCCAGTGATGATCCTGGAGAGTGAACCGAACGAGTTGCTCGAACGAGCGCGGTCCATGTTGGAACCAGAATTTACGCACACCTTGCGCGCTTCGCTTCCCGGAGCCTATGCGTTGCTCGAGTTCGAGTATGCCATTTCGTGGATGGTGGTGAAGCTCATCGAGCGATTCGGCGTCGACCAAATCGCCTGGCCCGGTCGTGGTTCCGACGGCCCGCTTTACGACTATGCTCGTAGCGGAGCGAACTGCTAGTCAATCGAACTTGAGCACGTTGCCCGATGAGTCTTTCGGATACCCGCGCTCGGGATTGGTGTCGCGAGTGACGTAAAACGAGGCGACGTCGGTGAGCGAGCTGAAGAACCGGTTGTGCATATAGGGGCGGTGATGGCGACGTCGCGCAGCGCGGGGACTTCTCAAGGCGCCGCACAGCCCGGACGCGAACTCCGCAGGCTCACCCCGCTGCCTCGGGCGCTGCACACGTCGACGTGGCCGCCGATGAAGAAGGGCATGGAAGAGCCGAGAAAGAAGCGGAGAAACTCCTGCCGCGAGAAGCTCAAGACCGTCACGAAGGCCCAAAGCGGGCGCTCGGCGCGCCCAACGACGTGCTTACCGAAATAGGCCCCGTCGACCTGGCCCTGCTCGCCGTGGGAGCGTCTTGAGGCGCTGAAACGCCTCAGCGGGCCTGTGCGGCCGATGCCGCGAGACGAAGCGTCGCCGCCACATCGAAGGCATCCTCAATCGCGGCATCGAGCGCGCCGCACCGCCAACGCACCCACCATCCCACGAGCTGTCGACGGGCACGAGCACGTGCGCGGCGCCAGCTACTACGACACGGAGAATGACAATGACACTCGACGAAACGGATTCAAAAACTCATTGATTTGAAGCTGCACACGCTCGCCAAAAGCCTTTGTGAAATGATGGGGATACCGCCTGACAAGCACCTGACTTTCGAAGACAAGCTCGGCCTCCTCGTCGATCAAGAGTGGACCTCTCGCGAAAATCGTCGCATCTCGCGCCGCGTCCAAGAGGCCAAGCTCAGCGTTAGGGCCCGCGAATGGCTAAGTCGGTCGATGATCGCGGTCGAGGCGCCCGGCTGGCGAGGCGCGACGAAGGCGCATACTGCGGGTATGTAACTGAGGAGCAATGAAGCCAGCCGGGATGTCTCGGCCGCGAGGGCGATCGACTTAGCCATTCGCGGGCCCTTAGCTACGGACGCCCGAATCGCCCCGGACGCCCTTGACGTATAGGCGTAGGGGGTATATCTATGTGGCATGCCCCGAAAGACGACAGAGAGCGTCGATGCCAAGAAAGCCGAGGCCCGCCACGCGGTGGCCGTCGACGAAGACATTAAAGTCTCGAACCTGAAGCGCTTGCGCCGTATCGAGGGGCAGGTGAGGGGGCTTCAAAAGATGGTCGAGGAAGACCGCTACTGTCCGGACATCCTCATGCAAGTTGCCTCGGTGCACGAGGCCCTCAAAGGTGTATCGCGGGAGCTGGTGCGTAATCACCTGACCCATTGCGCGCGCCGCGCTCTCAAGGGCTCGGAATCACAAGCCCAAGCCGCTATCGACGAGTTGATTGCCGTGTGGTCGAAGCATGCCGGTTAGAAGCCGACCAGTGGTTCACTCAGGAGCACGATCGACCATGATGACGACGAAACGACACCTGGCGATGGTGATCCCTTCGCTGATCCTAGTGCAACTGGCCGCCTGTGGCTCGGGCGTCCCGCCGCGTGCCGCGGCTCTCGACCCGGCCAACCCCAATGGTCCGGAGTCCCCGCCGGTCAGTGTCTCGTTGGCCCCGCCGGAGTCGCCCGGCGCGGCGAGTGGCCAGAGCGCACAGGGGGACACGAGCCGCGTGGAGGGCTCTGACCAGCACGCGAAGCACGATCACACAGCGGCGAGCATGGACTCAGCGCAAGCCCATCCACCCGCCGCCCCAGTTCAGGCGGGAAGCTCGGGGGGCTCGGCAAATTCCGCTTGTCCAATGCACCCCGAGCTGAAAAGTCCCGAACCTGGCCCGTGTCCGAAATGCGGCATGAAGAGGGTTCTAAAGGGTCAACCGGGCGCAGCGGTTCCTGCATCCACCCCTGCAGCTTCCGCCACCGCACACGATTCGAGCTCACCAAAATCCGTTACTTACTCCTGCCCCATGCACCCGGAGGTGACTAGCTCACAACCAGGCAAGTGCTCCAAGTGCGGGATGAAGCTAGTTCCTAAAAAGGACGACAAGTGAGACGTTCGTTCGCTCTACTGTTCGCTGTGGCGTTGCCGGCCTGCGCGTCGATGCAAAAGGAGCGCGGGCACGATGACGTGGCCAAGCTCGTTGAGCGCCGCATTGGCTACCGCACCGGATGGGAGCAAGGGGCTCCAGAAGCGCAGCAAATCGCTGATCGCGTGACCAAGCTGCTCGAGGGCGGGCTGACTCGCGAGCGCGCCGTCAGCATCGCGCTCATTAACAGCCCCCACTTACAAGAGATCTACGAGAGCTTGGATATCTCGCAAGCCGACTTGGTTCAGGCGGGGCTGCTATCGAACCCCACCATCGGCGGTAGCGTCGGCTTCCCCATGAAGGGGCAGGGCGGAGCCGAATACGAGGTGTCGATCGTGCAGAGCTTCCTCGATATTTTCATGCTGCCGTTGAGAAAAAGGATTGCCAAGGAGCAGTTCGTCGCCGCAACCCTGCGGGTGGCACACGAGGCCCTGGTCGCGGCGTCGGAAGTCAGCAAGGCCTTTGCCGAAGTCCAATCAGACGTGGAAACAGTGGAACTGATGCGGCGGCTCACCGATGCCGCTCAGGCATCGGCCGACCTCGCGCAACGGCAGTTCGATGCAGGGAACGTGAGCGAACGGGTGCGGGTGAATGAGCTTGGGGTGTATGAGCAAGCGCGCCTCGATCTCGCTCATGATGAGATGAACCTGGTTGAGCACCGCGAGCACATGAACCGCCTCCTGGGTCTTTGGGGAACCCGTACCAGCTGGAAACTCGCGCAAGCACTACCCGTGATTCCGGAACAAGATCCGATGCCGGATCACCTCGAGCGTATCGCCATGAAGCAGCGGCTCGACATTGGCGCTGCAAAGCGCGAGCTTACGTTGCTGGACACCGCGCTCGGCTTGGCCAGGACCTCGCGCTACACGGGGCTGGTCGACGTGGGCGCGCATGTTCACCAAGATGCCGACGGGCCATTGCTGTTCGGACCGACCCTTTCGCTGGAACTGCCGATCTTCGATCAGCGTCAAGCGGTGATTGGTCGCCTCCAAGCGCAGCGTCGACAAGCTCAACGTCGAGTCGATGGACTTGCGGTCGACGCGCGCTCGGAAGTGCGCTTGGCCAGCGCGAAGCTCGCGCTGGCACGTCGAAGCACCGAGCAGTACAAAAAATCGCTCCTTCCCGTCCGAGCCGCTGTCCTGCAGCAGGCTCAGCTCGAGTACAATGCCATGCAAATCGGGCTCTATGAGCTACTTGCAGCGAAGCAGGCCCAGGTCGATGCCGTGCGGGCCTACATCCAGACCGTGCGCGACTACTGGATTGCCCGGGCGGAGCTCGAGCGTGCATTGGGCGGGCGAGTCCCTGCGGTTTCAGCCGCGCCCGCACCCGCGCCATCCGCCTCCGCGCCTACGGCGGCGCCACCATCTAGCCCCGATGCACCAACGCACGTGCACGGCCTTCATTAGGAGTTCTGATGTCAGCCAACGAAGTACGATCCAAGATCGAAGTCACTGGTACGGAGCTCAACGCTGAAGCCGCGCCCTCGACCCCTCCGCTCAACGCGCGGCTCGCTGAGGCGACGGACTCGGAAATCATCAGCCGTCGACGTGTGCTCACGTCTGGGGCAGCAACGTTAGCCGGTAGCGCGCTTGCTAGCTCGCTGAGCCGAACGGCACAGGCCGTCGATGCGCCCGGCGGGAGTCGGCCGCGCGAGGGCTCCGCGGCAGCCACCGGCGCACGCCCGGCAGCGCAGAACTGGTTGCCGCCGGCCCAGCCGGGTCGCGACTACCAGCCGGTAGTGGTGCCGAATGGCGCCAAATTGCCCTGGAAAGTGGTCGACGGCGTGAAGGTCTTCCACCTGGTTGCAGAAGAAGTGGAGCATGAATTCGCGCCCGGGTTGAAGGCAACCTGCTGGGGCTACAATGGTCACGTGCACGGGCCGACCATTGAGGTCGCAGATCGAGACCGCGTTCGCTTCTACGTCACCAATCGCTTGCCGGCCCCGACGACCGTGCACTGGCACGGTGTCTTGCTACCGAACGCGATGGACGGCGTCGGTGGCCTCAATCAAAAAGCGATACAGCCCGGCGAAACTTTCAAATACGAGTTTACCATTCGGCAGTCCGGAACCTGCATGTACCACGCGCATCACGACGAGATGACGCAGATGGGTTTGGGCATGACCGGCATGTTCATCATTCATCCGCGCCGCCCACGCGGGCCCCGAATCGATCGGGACTTCGTCCTGATGCTGCATGAATGGCGCATCAACGTGGGCGCAAAGCGACCCGACCCCAACGAGATGACGGACTTCAACGTGCTCACCATCAACGGCAAGGCCTTTCCGGGGACCGATGCGCTGGTCGTCAAGAAGGGGCAACGTGTGCGCTTTCGAATCGGCAACCTGAGCGCCATGGATCATCATCCGATCCACCTGCACGGCTACCAATTCCGCACCACCGAGACCGACGGTGGCGAAATCCCGCTTTCCGCGCAATGGCCTGAAACGACCGTGCTGGTGCCGGTCGGAAGCACTCGAACCGTCGAGTTCGTGGCGGACGAGCCGGGTGATTGGGCGATGCACTGTCACATGACTCATCACGTGATGAACCAAATGGGACACGGCATCCCGAACATGATCGGCGTGAAGCCCGGCAAGCTCGGCGCAAAGGTCAATCGATTGTTGCCCGGCTACATGAGCATGGGTGAAACGGGGATGGGTGACATGGCGGACATGGGCATGGCAGTACCCAAAAACAGCATCCCGATGGTCGGCGGGCGAGGCAAGTACGACACCATCACCATGGGCGGCATGTTCACCATTCTGAAGGTTCGCGACGAGCTCACGAGCTACGCGGACCCGGGGTGGTACGACGCCCCCCTGGGAACTCTCGCCGAAGCAGCGCCCCCGGCGGATCTGGCACGAGACGGCATCGATGTGAACGCGCCGCCTGCGGCGCAAGCTGACTCGCGGGTTCGCAGCGGCTAATCGCATTCTTTGGGGGCGGCAGCCGCTCTCACTAAGTTTCTTTGCTTCTTGTTACCGACTCAGACCGGCTTGGCTGAGCTTTGTCCACAGTAGAGAGGACGCCATGGCATCCGAACATTCGCATCATGATCACGAGCACGGGACAGCCGAAAAAGCGAAGGATCCGGTTTGCGGAATGAACGTGAGCCGAGAGCAGCCTCGGGGCGGCACCTTTGAGCACCAAGGCGAGACCTACTATTTCTGCAATCCCAAGTGCCGCGAACGCTTCTCTGCCGATCCGGCGAAGTATGTGCATCCCGAACCGACCACCAGCGAGGCTGCACCGGCTGCACCGAGGCCTACCACGCCGGGTCAAGTCTACGTGTGCCCGATGGATCCCGAGGTTCGCGAAGCGAAGCCTGGCGCCTGCCCGAAGTGCGGCATGGCTCTCGAGCCCGAGCACCCCATCGCGGCAACCACGACTGAATGGGTCTGCCCGATGCACCCTGAAGTCGTCAAGTCAGAGCCCGGCAGCTGCCCGATATGCGGGATGGCGCTCGAGCCGCGCACAGCAACCGTGGAGCAGGACAATCCCGAGCTGCGCGATATGTCACGCCGATTCCGGGTCGCGGTGGCGCTCAGCGCGCCGCTGCTCTTGCTGGTCATGGGCGACATGGCGCTCGGTCATGCCATCTCGCAACTGCTACCCGGGCGCCTGCGCGGCTGGCTCGAGCTTGCCCTGGCCACTCCGGTTTGCCTCTGGGCGGGGCTACCCTTTCTAGAGCGTGCCGTTCAGTCGGTGAAGAACCGCAGCTTGAACATGTTCACGCTGATTGGGCTAGGGGTCAGCGTTGCGTACGGGTACAGCGTCGTGGCCCTGGTTGCGCCCGGAATCTTCCCCGAATCCTTTCGCACCGAGCATGGCGAGGTAGGCCTCTATTTCGAGGCTGCCGCGGTGATCGTTACGCTCATCCTGCTCGGTCAGGTGCTAGAGCTCCGCGCCCGCAGCCAGACTGGCGCGGCCATTCGCAAACTGCTCGGCCTGTCTCCAAAGACGGCCCGCCGCGTCGAGGCCGATGGGCAGGAGCGCGACGTTCCCCTGGACGAGGTGCGCGTCGGAGACCGCCTCCAGATCAGGCCCGGGGAAAAGGTCCCCGTGGACGGCGTTGTGCTGGAAGGGGCGAGCGCAGTCGATGAAGCAATGGTCACGGGCGAGCCGATCCCGGTCGTCAAGGAGCCCGGTGAGCGGCTGATTGGCTCTACCGTCAACGGCACTGGCGCCTTAGTGATGCGCGCCGAGAAGGTCGGTTCCGAAACGCTACTGGCGCGCATCGTGCAGATGGTTTCCGAGGCGCAACGAAGCCGTGCGCCGATTCAGAAGCTGGTCGATGTCGTTTCCGGCTACTTCGTGCCGATCGTGATTGGGATCGCGCTCGCCACATTTGCGGTTTGGGCGCTCGTGGGTCCCGAGCCGAGAATGGCTCACGCCATCGTGAATGCGGTCGCCGTGCTCATCATCGCCTGCCCTTGCGCGCTCGGGCTCGCCACGCCGATGTCGATCATGGTGGCAACCGGCAAGGGCGCCTCCGTGGGCGTGCTGTTCAGGAATGCCGAGGCCATCGAAGTTCTGCGGAAAGTGGACACGTTGGTTGTCGACAAAACCGGCACACTCACCGAGGGCAAGCCCCGGCTCACGCGCGCGCTCGCCGCCTCAGGCTACGATGAATCGGAGCTCTTGCGCTGGACCGCGAGCATCGAACGACAGAGCGAGCACCCCTTGGGCGCCGCGGTGATCGCTGCGGCCAAGGAACGCAGCATCGAGCTTTTAGCCGTGAGCTCATTTTCGTCAATCACCGGCAAGGGCGTGCAGGGCGTTGTTGACGGGCGCCAGGTCGCCGTTGGCAATCGCGCCCTGCTCGATTCAATCGGTGCAGACACGGGTGACCTCGCAAGGCAAGCCGACGAGTGGAGGAACGACGGCCAAACCGTGATCTTCGTCACGGTAGACGGGCACGCCGCGGGCCTGCTCGCCATCGCCGACCAGGTCAAGGAGAGCACGCCGGAGGCGATTCGCCTGCTACATGATGAAGGGCTGCGGATCGTGATGCTGACGGGTGATACCCGGGTCACGGCCGAAGCCGTCGCCAAGCGCCTGGGCATCGACGAAATCATCGCCGACGTGCTGCCAGACCAGAAGGCAGACGCGATCAAGCGCTTGCAATCAGAAGGCCGCGTGGTGGCGATGGCTGGTGACGGAATCAACGACGCTCCCGCCCTCGCTCAGGCTGAGGTCGGAATCGCGATGGGTACCGGGACAGACGTCGCCATGGAGAGTGCTGGAGTGACCCTGGTAAAGGGGGATCTGCGCGGGATCGTGCGGGCGCGCGCCATCAGTCGGTTAACCCTAGCGAATATCAAGCAGAACCTGTTCTTCGCGTTCGTCTACAACGCGCTCGGCGTACCGCTGGCAGCGGGGGCGCTCTATCCCTTCTTCGGTCTGCTGCTCAGCCCGATGATCGCCGCAGCAGCCATGAGTCTCAGCTCGGTGTCGGTGATCACCAACGCGCTCAGGCTCAAGCGAGCGGCAGTCTAGGGTGCTGCGTTTGCAGCGTGGGCCGCGCACGGACTACGCGACTCTCGAGTGCCCAAAGTGCCTTGTGCGCGAATGTTACTCAACTCGCCAGCCATGGTTGCTGCTAACAGCAAATCCCGTCCTAAGGGCACAGCGGAGAAGCGCATCCTCGCCGCGGTCTTGCGCTCGAAATGATCCCAGGAGCGAAATTGAAACTCGGAAGGCGCACCGCGTCGGCCCCATACGCGCGCGATTCCGTTGCGTACGTGGCGCGCCCGTGTGGAAGCGCGGGACGTGGCAGCGCTGAGGTCACTCGAGATCGGCGGATAGGACCGCGCAGCTGTCGTCGAGCCGGGTGCCCCACACTTTGTGCGAACCCTGATGTTCCGAGAGCGAAAATGAGAGCTGCGCGCCGAAGCCTAGATCGACGGCTTTGAACTGCTCCAGCGTATCGACGAGCTTTTCGGTCGAGAGTGAGGCCGACGCTCGCTGCAGCGCTTCGACGAAGGTCGCGCCGACAATGAAGCCTTCGAGTGAGACGAACCCCGGCTGCGCCTGGGGTTGATACTTGGCGAGCGCCTCGCGGTAGCGGCGCACGCCGGTCGAGCCCGAATCGAACGGCGGTACCACTTGGGTGACGTACACGTTGGAGCAAAAGCTCGGATTGACGCTCTTCAAGTCGTCGGCGAGCGCTTCGGTTCCCACGAAGGATACATTGAAGAAGATCGGTTTGCCTAGGCGCGGTATTTCGCGGAGCTTTTGGATGAATTTGGAGGCCGCCCGATAGGTGGCCACCATCACCACGGCCTTGACCGGGTGCTTCGCGACGTGAGTCACGTCCGTGCTGGATGCGACGCGCATGGCCTCGGTCTGGTCGTTGTATTTGACGACCTGCGCGATTGCCGCGCTCACTTCCGAACTATTTCGCTTGTAGCCCACGCGCAGCACGTCGTGGTTCGCGTGGCCGAGTTGGCGCGCGGCCTTGACCACGCCGTCATAGCCGGCATCGCCGAACGAGTCTTCTTGCGCAAAAACCACGATTTGGTCGATGGCGAGCTTCTTTACTTGGGTCAGGTAGGTGAGGGTCGCGGCCGTCTCTTCGCGGTAGCTCGCGCGGTAGTTGAAGACGTAGCGATCGGGCGGATCTTGGCGCAGCACCGGAGCGCCGGTGAACGCGCCGAAGAATACGGTCCGTTGCTGCGAAGCGTAGGGCGCTGCCACCGCGGAAGTGGGCGTGCCGACATTGCCGATCACGGCGAACACTTGGCGCTGCTCGATCAGTTCGCGCATGGTGCCGGGCACACGAGAGGCTTCGTAGCCGTCGTCGAGCGCGATCAGGTTCAGCTTCCGCCCATGGACACCGCCTTGTTGATTCGCGGACCAGAACGCGGTCTCCAGCCCGAGCTTCATGCCCTCACCGAGTTGGCGGCTTGGCCCAGAAAATACCGCGCTCATGCCGAGCGTGATTGTGTTCGCCGTCACGCCCGGGTGCTCCGTCGCTCGTGCGGCGTGCTCTGCCAGCGAGCCCACGAGCGCTTGAGCGTCGGGCCCCTGCGCGGAGCCTGCCTCCGTTCGTGCGCGGCTGAAGCCGATCGCGAACGTGGCGCCCACGAGCACTAGCGCGCCGAGGCCGAGGCCCGCGCGGCGTCTCAGCTTGCTCGGCGGTGGTTCACTCGTGACCACGGGCAGTTGGGAAATCGAGGGTTGAGCGGGAGGTAAGTTGAGCGAGCCCGAGGCTCCGCGCAGCGCGTGGCCGAGCGCGCTCGAAACGCTCGACAGGCTATTTTCGCGCTCTGCCGGGGCGTTGCGCAAGCTTTGGTTCGAACTCCAACTGGGCGGTTGAGAGCCCCGCGCACCCGGCGACAACTCGAGCTCGATCAGCTCGCGGATACGCGAGCGATCGGCGCTGAAAGCCTCCGCGATCACGCGGCCAAGCTCGCGATCGGGTTTGGTGGAGAAGTTGCGGCGCAAGAACTCCTCGATGTCCTGGGACAGAGCCGCGGCAGTGGGGTAACGGTCTTCCTTGCGGAGCGCGAGGGCTTTGAGGCAAATGCGTTCGAGCGCGGGCGAGACGCTGCCGAACTTGCTGGGTACCGGAACGCTGCCGGCGATCGTCCGCGAAAGAATCTCCGCCTGCGTCAGCCCCTGCCACATGCGACGACCCACGATGAGCTCCCACAGGATCACACCCGCGGCGTAGATGTCTGCCCGACGATCGAGCTCTCCTCCCTTGGCTTGCTCGGGAGCCATGTAGGCGGTCTTTCCCTTGAATACGCCGATGCGCGTCTCCGTGGTCGAATCACGTGCCTTGGCGATCCCGAAATCAGTCAGCTTGATTTGACCGTCGTAGCCCACCAAAATGTTTCCCGGCGAGACGTCGCGGTGGACCACCTGGAGCGAGCTGCCATCGTAGTCGGTGAGTTCATGCGCGTAATCCAAACCCGAGAGCGCGCGCACGAGCACCGTCAGTCGAAAGTTCAGATCGAAGGCATTCAAGCTGTCGGACGCCTTGATCAAACGATTGAGCGCCTGACCCTCGACGTATTCCATGGCTAAGAAATAGCGCCCGGCGTCCTCTCCGACCTCGAGCGTCTGTACGACGTTCGGATGACTCAAGCGAGCCGCGAGGCGGGCTTCGTCGAAGAACATCTCGATGAAGTCCGGCTCGGAGATGAGCTCGTGCTTCAGCACTTTGACGACTAGAAGTTTCTGAAATCGCGTGCCTTTGTCGCCCGAAACGGCGAGGTAGACGTCGGCCATGCCGCCGCTGCCTAGATGCGCGATCAACCGGTACCGGCCGACACGATTGGCAGAGGCCGAGGCTCCCTCGAGTCCTTGCGATGTTTCGTCTTTGTTTGAATTGGTCATGACGCGGCTCGTGGAATGGACGAGCAGCGGCAGAGCAAAATCCATTCCGCCGAAATGGTTCCAGATCTGTCGCCTAGCAGCTCAGTTTTGCGTCCGTTGCATACGCATGCCGCGTTCACACTCGCAGGCTCCCTGATCCTCAATGGCTGGCAGCGGTTGACCCATGCGGCGCACGTGGCTTCAGCGCCGAGCGGTGACCGCTGACTCCGCCCCGAACCAAGCGTTGAGGGCGATGTTGCGTCTGCCTCCGAGTTCCGGAGCTAACGAGGAAACCTATCGCTCCCCGTGTCTGGGGTTTCAATCCGGCCAGAAAGGCTGGTCGATAGCCGCAATTGGGGCTGACGCGCGTGTGTTGTGGCCATCGACTAGTCACTATTGCGCTGGGTGCGCTCTGTAATGGCAGGTGACCCGCCATTACTTCAATGACTGTCGTCAGTTATGGCTATCGGATAGCCTTGATCAGGGCCGAACGCCGTCCGTAATGGCTATCGGCCAGCCATTATCTGGACGACCCTCCACCAGGTATGGCTATTGAGTAGCCTTTATTGCGATGAGCGACGTCAGTTGTGGCTATAGGACCGCCACAACTTGCGATGAACGGCGCAAAAAAATGGCAACTGAGTAGCCATTTTTCGGATGACCTCGGTTCAGAATGGCCACTGAACGCGGAGTCAAGCGGTACGCATGCTATGTTTCAAAAGGGCGCGGGCCCGGCATGGCAGGCGACAAGGCGCTCCGTTTCGCGGCCGTGAGCTTGCTCGCGGCGATCATCACGACGCTGGCCTCTGCGGCAGTGCCCGAGCTCGCGCAAGGTACCGTCGGCCCATCGTTGGCGCTCGGCGCAGGCTTGCTGGGCGCGTCGCTCTTTGGCTGGGCGCTCGTTGCGCAAGGAGACGAAGCGGCTATCGAGACCCAAGGGCGCTCGACGTCGACGTGGGCTGCGATTGCCTTGGTCGTGCTCGGTGCGTGCGCTGCCTTGCTTGCGCTCTCTGAATACCTGAGCGCTAGCGATGCGCGCTGGCTCGAACGGCTGGTGCCGAAGTGAACGTCGAGCTGACGCTTTCGAGCCTGCGCTCGAGCTCCGAGCGCCCTGCGCTGGCAATGCTGCTTTTCTCGGTGTTGGTCTGCTGTCTGGGTGAGCTTGCGCTGATCGCGCGAGTGCTCGAGGACGGTGAGCGCCGCCGGACTCACGCGCTGTGGGGGACATGGCTCGCGATCGTGGCCCCGCTCGCGGTTGGTGGTCAGCTGATGTACGTGACACACGCCGCGCGTGTGGCCGAGTTGACGAGCGCGAGCGTCAGCGATGGCGCGCTGCGCGCCGCGTGGATCGCCAGGGCCGTAGAAGAAGCGTACCTCGGCAGGGTGCTCGCTGGCTTTGCTTGGGTCGTTACGGGGATCACGGGCTGCTTGTCCGCCGTCGCGTGGCGCTCCCGGCCAATGGCCGCCGTGACTGCGCTGGGCCTGAATCTCAGTGCGGCGGTGTTTGGCGCAGGGCAGGCATTGCGCGCGCTCGCCGCCGGCGAGCCGTGCCTACACTGCTCGGCGCAAGCGCGGCTCGCGTTCGTCGGCACGCGCTTGGCTGAGACGCTGCCCTGGCTGCGCGCCAGCCTGTGGCTTTCGCTCGCAATCGCCTGCGCGACGGGCGCTACCCTGGCCGCGCTCGCTCATCGGACCCGGCCAGCCCGTCCGAGCCCGCTCGTGTGGTGCTGCGCGTTTCTGCTGTTCATGCTCGGGGCGACTTGCCTCGCGCTGATGCGGGCCTGAGCAACTCAAGGAAACGCTAGGCTCGAAGCGTTGCTGTGAATCCAAGCCATGATGCTGGTTAGGCGCGTCCCGTGGCTGCCTCCCTGCTGCGACACGAGCTCGGCAACCAACGCTCGAGCCTCGGCTGCCGTGAGCGGCGTGGGTGTGTCGAACGGAGAGCCAGGGTGCGACGTACTGCCGGAATCGATGATTTCGTAGAGCCCTTTCATCGCGTGATACGAGTCGTAGAAATGCGACTGGAGCGCAGGCACGCCGATGGGCATCGTGAGGCTGGTTGGGCTACCGAGCACCAAGGCGGTGATTTCCGCCTCCCTCGTGGTGTCACCGGATCGGCGCGCGAAGAAGTACTCGATGCCGTAGGAGTCGCCCTCTTCATAGTCGGAGGTACCCATGAAATTCGTGTGGTGCCGCGTGTGCGTGAATTCGTGAATCAAGAGCGCGCCGAGGCGCGCGCTCGGAAAGCTCGGGGCGAGGATATCGGGTCTTACGATGGTGTCGCTATTGGGCCTGGTCTCGGCGTACAGACCGGAGGCGAGCGCAGCGGCCGCGCGCGTGGGATTCATCTTCTCGATGTCGTGCGTCGTATAGTAGTCGTAAAACGCGATCCCGAGATCGACGTTGCTCGACGAGATGGTCGCGATGGCAGCGTCAATCTTCGTCAGCTCGGCGGCGCTGAGCGAGCCGCTGTTGTGGGCGCGGAACCTCCGTTGCGCGTCCGTTAGGCGCGAGGCGCCGATGGGGCCGCTGGACGCTTTGTCGCAGCGCTGAAGCTTCAAGCCGGAGCTCCACCCGGAGCTTGCGCCGGACGCGCTCGGGAGCGATCGCGGCTCTCCGCCCCAGAGCGAGATCAGCGTGCCGAACGCGGAGCGGTCCGCCTCATGCTCCCAGCGAGCCTGCTCCGTGGGCTGAGCCCCGATGCTGCCGGCGCGCTGCTGGGCGACGTGAGCCAGCTCGTGCGCGAGGAGCACGTCGCCGGCCGGCGTTCCCGGTCGAAATTCTCCAGGGGCGAACGCGATGTGCTCACCAACCGTGAAGGCGCGCGCGCTCAAACCGGCCGAGAGCCGCGCGCCCACTGAATCGGTGTGGACGCGAACGCTCGACAAGGCGATGCCCACGGCGGGCTCGAGCCGCGAGCGCACGCCCGCTTCGAGCGGCCTGCCTGCGCCGAGCTGTCCGAGAATTGCTCGCGGGCTCTGACCTTGATCCGAGCCTCGGGGCTCAGCGCCGGCGCCACGTTCGTACTGAATCGAGCTTGCGTCTGGCGAAGCGGCGCTCGAGCTCGGGATAGCGGTCGTGTCGGTGCCCGCTCCAGCGAGCGTGGCGTCTGGCGCGTCGGCGTCGGGAGCGGTCAGAAATCTCGGATCGGGCGCGCCTGACAGCTGTCCCGAGCGCAGCCACGAGGAGGCGGCCTCGCGCGCACGTGCGGTGAGCGCCGCGATGTAGCCGCTCGCTGAAGTCGCTTGGCGCGCCGCGGGGGCATAACGTAGGAGCGTGGCTTCGACGTGAGAGCTGGACTGCCGCGCGTAGAACGCAAACCAATGAACGAGATAGGCGCAATCTTCCGCAGAGCGATCCACGGCGGCGAGCTCTTCGTTGATGGCGAGGCACACGGCGCTCTCGGCCTGCGCCAGAAACTCGCTCTTTCGCGCTTGACCCGCGCGAAGCTCGACTTGTGTGTCCTCGACCAGCAACCCGGGCAGCTCCGTAGCGCCGGAGTCGGCTTCGGGGGCTGCCGTGGCCTCTGAGGAAGCGTCGAACGGCGGCGCCGACGCGCCGGAGCCGGTGGCCTGTCTTTGCACGCTGAGGGGCTGCACCTCGGTGTTTTCGCGCGTCGGCTCGGGCTCCGTTTCTGTCGACGCAGCGGGCGCGCTCGAGGGTAGCACGAAAGATAAGGCACGCTGCGCGGCGCCGCCGCGTGCTGGCGCGCGGGTGCTCGAACGCAGCGCCGTCTTCGGCTCCAGCGCTGCGCGATCGAAGCCCTCGGCGCGCGTGTTGCCCGAGCTCACTCGCTTTCTGACTGGTTGTCCGAAGGTCGCCATCTCGAGCTTGCCCTAACTCTTGTGCTGAATGCGTGAGCTCAAGGAGAGATGAAGGTGGGGGGACCAGAGCACCGATTGCTCGAAGTCCGGCGGAGGCTCGACGATGGGTGCCGGTGGTGAAATGGAGTCTGGCACAGGCGTTGACTCAGGCGGGCGTGCGAAGGCCGTGAGCTGATCGGTGGGGGCTAGCTGTTCGCGCCCGAGCGCCTGAAGCTGGGTTACCACGCTACCGTACAGGGCGTCGGCGCGTGCTGTCCGCTCGGCGTGCTCTGCAGGCGGTTCGTCACGCAGCGCCCGAAGATAGAGAAGGACGAGCGTGCCGTCGGGATTGACGCGCGACGCTTCGGGTCGCAGCTCAGGCAACGCCTGACCTGCGACCGCGCACAGCAGGGCCAGATCGTGCGCTCCATCGGGAAGACGCAGCGAAACGAGCCATCCCTCGCCCAGAGCAGTCGATACCGCTAGAGTCATGCCTTCGGCTGTCCGCACCGTTGAGGGGGCCGAGCTAGCCGCTGCTGAAATCGTGGATACCGCGGAGCGGAGGCTCGCCAAGTGTTCTCGACGCAGGAGCCGGCGCGGCATGCTTCGCCATGACCGCACGCCGTAACTCAGCGCGAACAGCAACGCGAACGCCAGGGCCGCGAGCGCGGGCGGTGTTCGCAGCCAGTCTCTCGCGGGACCGCCTTGGACGGTCGCGATGGCGACGATCAGCTCGGCGATCGCCATCCAGCGGCCGAGCGAAATGCCCAAGAAATGCGCGCGCCGATCGCCGCGCAAGCCCTCGAGCCCAAAGCGCATGACCGAATAGGCGGCGAGAAACCAGGCCAGCACGTAGCCCGCCGGGGCGAAGCGCAACGCGAGGAACGCCAGCGTCCCGATCGCGAACAGCCCCAACGATTCGAGCGCGGGTACGGGAAACAGACGCACGCCCACCAGGTGAGCTGCGAAGCCGTCACGCGCGTGCTCCGGTCCGTAAATGATGCCGGTCGACGAGGGTTTGCCGTGACAACAGCCGACCACGAGACAGCCGACACGACCCGCCGCCAGGAAGAACGCGAGACCCACGGCCACCACGTCCAGATACGGCAAGCTGGGCTGCTTCAACACGCGCAACGTTGCCCAACTCAGCAGTAACGCGACCCACACGTGCTCGAGCAGCACGAGCTCTTCGCGCGAGGTGAGCGCTCGGCGAAGCCAGGCCCATGCGTAAAACGAAAGCGCGCACGTACTCGAGAGCACGCCCAGCACGAGCAGGGATTGCCCGCGCAGTAGCCCGCCAGCGATGACGGCGATCACCGCCAAATAGAAGCCTACGACGCCGCAGCTCCGAAAGGCCGGCACTTCTCGGGACAAGCGCCCGAATCGCGTTCGCGCGAGCCGATCGAAGCTCGCATTTAGCCCTTTCGATGCCACCGCGCTCACCCACCAAAACCGTAGCACGCAGCGCCTGCGGCGCGTAGGGCCGTGAGCGAGCTTGGTAATTGCTCTGCCCGAATCGATCCGTCGGCGCCCTTGCGGTGGCGCGACCGAGGGCGGCAACACTGGAACACTAATTGCGTGCAAGATAGTCAATGAGCTGTCGGACAAATAACTATGTCGCGCGCTTTCATGGCCAGTTTCAACGAGCTGCTAACCAGCAAGCGGAGTGCACTGAGCTCTTGCTCGATGCCTGCGGATTGACATGAAAGGAAATCCCTGGTGTGGTCAGAACGAGGTATTGTAGGGAAAAGACCGGCCGAAATAGGCCAATAGCGAGGGGCCGAGTGGGATGTGCAAGGTCAGCCACGGGGAGTTTCCGGATGCGCGTCTGGACCAAATCGCCGGAGAACTCAGGAGCATCGCCCACAGCTCGAGTTGGACCCGCACGCTCGCCGCCGGTGAGGTGGTACTTAGGAATTTTTTCGGTGGCAGCGTGGAAGAGTGGCGCACTCATCGTCGCCAGAAGGACGAGTCCATTCGCCGGCTCGCGCGGCGCGCGGATTGTCCGCTGGGAAAATCCGCGCTGAGCGAAGCCGTCGGCATCTACGTGGTGTGTGAGGAGCTTCCCGCGAGCGTCAGCCAGCTCACCCCGAGCCACGTCGCGACCGTGCTTGGCTTGAGCCCGATCAAGCGCGCGGCTCTGCTCGAGCATGCCCTGGCGGCACGGCTGAGCGTTCGCGAGCTGAAGGCAGAGGTCCTCTTGCTCAAGCGGCGACATGGAGAGCGGCGCGGCCGCCCGCGTTTCTCACAGGCGCGCGCGGCGCTTTCGCTGGTTACGAAGAGCGCCACCGCGCTCGAAAGCGCGCGCGCGTTGCTCGAGCAAGCGAGCGAGATCGATCGCAGCACGCAGCATCAGCTGGAGCTGGCTCTGCGCGGCATCGATCGAGCGAGCAGGTTCGTCCGCGAGCGGGCAGAGACGCTGGGCGGAGGGCCGAACGTGCGCAGCACGGCGATGGAAAGCGTGCTCGCGCCGAAGCTCGACGAACAGAAGCTCGTGGGCTGAGTGCTCGGCGTTGATCAAAGCTGAGGGGGCGTCGTGAGCGCGGCGGACGGCCGGGAGCAGACGAGCCGGCTGTCGTTCGAAAGGCCGAGCGCTCGCCCATAGATCGCGCCGGTGAAGGTAACTCCTCCGCCGGTTCCTACGGTGACCGAAGTGTTCGGGGCCACGAGGGTGCCGTTGAATGGAACCTGCAGCGTCGCGCTACCGGAGGTTGCAAGCCCGATGAAGGCGGTCTGGACGGTGGTGTTGTCGGCAGGGTTGGTGACGCGGATCGGATTCAACAGCGCGAACGAGCTCTGCACGTAGACGCGAGGACCGGCGCTAGGCTGGCCTGCCGTCATGACCGCGGCAGGGGCGCGCACCAGCCCTTGAACATTGATGTTCTGAAAGAAGTATTGGCCCGCGCTCAGCACGACGGTGCCACCGGATGCGACGCTGAGCGACTGGTACGCCCCGGGCGCTAGGTTCACCTGGGCGCCGGAGTTGATCGGATTGAGCATTGCGAAGGAGGTCGGAAATGTCGGCAGGCTGGGAAGATTGGGCAGCACCACGGGGGTATTGGGTAACAAGAGTCCCGTGATTGTCGGAGCATCCCCGGGGCCCGCGGTCGCGATCGTGCCTCGCGTGACCACGCTGCCCTGAATGATGGCACGGACCAAGAGGTTGACGTCGACGCCCGCTGCGACGCTGCCAAGGCTTCGAATGCCGCCCGCGCGAGCGTCTGCGCTCACCGTTGCGATCCCCGTGCCGGAGTTCAAGAGCACTGCGCGGCCCTGGAACGTCCCCGCCGGAACGTTGTCGACATCGTTCAGGCTGTCTCGAAGCCGCGCGCGATCGCCGAGCGTGAAGCTCCCTCCGGCCTGAATCACCGAGCCGACGAAGCGGTTTTGGTCGGCCGTCACGTTCGCCGGCATCGCTGTCCAGCGAATGGTGTGGGTTCCGACCCCGAGTTGCGCGTTGCCGGCCGTGATCGGGATCGGCGTCGCGAGGGTGACACCGTTGGTCGCAATCACTTGTCCGGTCACGGTCTGCACCTGCCCGCAAGCAGTCGTCGCGCTCGCCTGGCCCACGGCGATGGGTTCACTTTCGCGACACGCCACCGCAAAGCCCGGGTTTGGTAGCGTGAAGCTTACGCTGTCCGAAACGCCGCAACCACAGAGCCCGGGACTGGTTTTGTTCGGATCGTTGGGGCAACCGTCCGAGCAGTTCGGGGTGCCGTCGTTGTCCGAGTCCAGGATGGGACCGCTGCACGCGCCGTTGGTGCAGGTGTCGGGCGCCGTGCAGACGTCGGCGTCGTTGCAGGTGGTTCCGTCGGGCTTGTTCGGGTTCGAGCACACGCCGGTTGCCGGATTGCAGGTGCCCGCGTTGTGGCACTGATCGAGCGCCGTGCACACGGCCGGGCTTGCGCCGACGCAGGCCCCCGCTTGGCAAGAGTCGGTCTGCGTGCAGGCGTTGACGTCGTTGCACGGGCTGCCGTTGGGCTTGTTCGGATTCGAACAAACGCCTGTCGAGGGATTGCAGATCCCTGGGTCGTGGCATTGGTCCGGAGCCGGACAGGCCACCTCGGTCCCCGCCGTGCACACGCCCCCTTGGCACACGTCACTCTGCGTGCAGGCGCTGTTGTCGGCGTTGCACGCGCTGCCGTTGGGCTTGCTCGGATTCGAGCACAGGCCGGTAGCGGGACTACAGAGCCCCAAGTCGTGGCACTGATCGGGTGTCGGACATGCTACGGGCGTTCCGGCGGTGCAGACGCCGGCTTGGCATAGGTCGTTTTGCGTGCAGGCGCTGTTGTCGGCGTTGCACGCGCTGCCGTTGGGCTTGCTCGGATTCGAGCACAGACCCGTACCGGGATGGCACGTTCCCGGATCGTGGCATTGATCAGGGAGAGGACATATCACTGGCGCTCCCGCGGTGCAGACGCCGGCCTGGCAGGTGTCGTCCTGCGTGCATACATCGTCGTCCGCACTGCACGCGCTGCCGTTGGGCCTGCTTGGATTCGAGCACAGGCCCGAGCCCGGATCGCAGGCGCCTGGCTCGTGGCATTGATCGGGCGCCGGACAGGCCACGGGCGCTCCGGCCGTGCAGACGCCGGCTTGGCACACGTCGTTCTGCGTGCAGGCGTTGGCGTCGCTGCACGCGCTGCCGTCCACTTGGTTCGGATTCGAGCACACGCCGCTCGCTGGGTTGCACGTCCCCGGAGCGTGGCACTGGTCGAGCGGCGTGCAGAGCACGGGGTTGGTGCCGACGCAGGCTCCGTTCTGACAGATGTCGGTCTGGGTACAGGCGTTGCCGTCGTTACAGGTCGAGTTTTCGGGACAGGAGCAGGTATAGCTGCCGGGTGTATTGACGCATGTCTGCCCGATCGGACAGGTGACGGTGCCTGACGCACATTCGTCGATATCGCTGCACAGCGTGCCGTTTCCGTTGCTGTCGGTGAAGCCGGGAGGGCAAGTGCAGGTAAAGCCTGCGCCGCTCCTGGTGCAGGCAGATACCGGATCGCAATCGGCGACGCCATCGTGGTTGGCGTCGTTGACGATGGCGCACGTGCCATCGACCGCAGCGCCGAACGCCACGCTGCACGCGCTGCAGGTCGCGCTGTTCGGGGGCGTACACGCGCTCGCGCAGCACACGCCGTCCACGCAGAACCCGCTGCCGCATTCGCTCGCTTGTCCACACGGCTCGCCCACGGAGCCCAGCAGCCCATAGGCGTAGGCTGCGCCGCCGACGACCCCAACCGGGGTCGCCGGAGCGGACGACTGATCCACGGGCGCACCGATAATGGCGTTCAAGCCGGACAGCGCCACCGAGCCGCCGAAGCGGCGCGCGATGCTGCCCGGCACCGTAAGCCGCAGCTTCTGGCTCCAGGTGTCGCCCGCCCGCTGAAACACGTAGCCCGCTCCGCCGCCTGAGACCGTCGCGTTGTCGAAGGAAGCACCGATTAAGAGCCGCGGGCCAGACAACGATGCGGAGTTGCCAAAGCGGTCCCCTGGACCATTCTCGGTGCCGGTAAACTTCTGGATCTGCGACCAGGTCGGAATGCCGTTGACGACCTGTCGCTTGAAGACGTGAGCAGTTCCTTGTTCATTGGCCGCAGCGCCAGCTATGGGGTTGTTGCGCGGCGCCGTGACGACGGCCAAATCCCCGATGAGGGCTAGCGCCTGACCGAATTCGTCATTGGTCTGCCGATCGGCGGTCGCTCCGTCGGGAGCGGCAGTCAGCTTGGCTTCTCGCACCCAGCTGGCGGCGGCAGCGCCGTTGTCCTGACGTCTGAAGACGTAGGCGGCGCCCAAGTGGGCCGCGCCCCCGTCGAACGGGGCGCCCACGAGGGCGAAGTCACCGTCGATGGCCACCGAGGCACCGAACTGATCACCCGTCGCGAGAGTCGATGGCGACACCGAGAGCTTTCCGATCGACACGCCAGCGCTCATGGCGAGTGACCAAAGGCCGGCGGGATCTCCCGCCGGGCTGCGCTCGTAAATGTAGGCGGCACCCGAGTCGCTGATGCCGCCTGTCGTTCCGTGTGGCGCGCCCACAATCGCGCGGTCGGCCGCGACCGCGATCGCGGCGCCGAACTGCGAACTCGCAGTTTCACCGAGAATCTTCGGCTGACTCAAATTCCAGCTGATGGTTTGACCGCTCTGCGCGCGCCTGAACACGTAGACCGCGCCTTGTGAAGGCTCCATGCCGGCGCCCACCAGCAGCGCTTGCCCGGTGACTGCCACCGCCGAGCCCAAAGTAGCTGAAGCGGGCGCGACGTGAAGGCGCGGGATCACCTTCACCCAGTGCGCCCCGTCGAACTCGTAGACATAGGCCGAGCCGCCGCCTGGGTCCTGAGGCGCCCCTACTGCGGCGATGGTTCCGCTCACGGCCACTGAAAAGCCTAGCAATTGATTGGCGGTGACTGGCGAATCGGGCTGGAGCTTGTCCGGTAGGGCGGCCTGCAGCGCCTGGCTCGCGCGCGCCACGGGCTGGCGAGCCTCGCGTGAGCCTTCACCGCAGCCGCTGATGCAGCCGATGACGCCGCACCAGGCGACCGCGCGCCAAGATCCAGCTCGGGTTTTCGCCTTCGTACGTGTCACCACCAGAGTCCTCCGGCATCGCTCCCCAGATACTCAGTCCACCATAACCTATCACGGGCACTCTAGCCCTCGGCTAGATATAAATGCCTCGGCGCGCGGTTCAGTTGTCCTCGGCTGCTCCCGCGCCGCGCCTTCGGTCGACTCCAATTGGTCGAACTCCAGGCTGCGAGTCTTGTGCGTGCTGCGTCCACGCTTAAATATCGAATGATCACGCTCATTCAGCGCTCGCTTCAGCTCGGGCACGAAGCGTGAGGGAGCAGACTGAGGTGCTTCCCCGATTGGCCCTAACTCTGGGTCCCGCTGCTCGTCAATCGCACCTTCAGCGCGGCCAAGTGCTGGTCGGTATCTGCCCAGGCCTCGGCTCCGAGAGCGCTCCGCAGCCCCCCCAGCGAAGTGGTGAACTGGCGGCGACTGTTCGGATTGCTGATATTGCCGTGATGGCAGAGCCACACGCTCAGGATCGCGGGGTCGAGTAGCCGGCTCGCGTGGCCCGCGCTGCGGAGCTCACGCAGCCAAGCCGTGTCGCTCGCGCGGCGCAGGCGCTCGTCGAAGCGCACCGAACGGGCGACGTTCGCGGCAAAACCTGCGCCATTGAACAACACTCGCTGGCGGCCGCTGTGGTGACAGGAGCGCCCTTCGAATAGGTCGACGAACCAGGATTGAGTGACTCCGGCAATGGCGTGGCCTTCGCCGATCGCGGCGACCAACCGCTCCAGGCGTTCAGGGTGCTGCCAGTCGTCGTCGTCGAACCAGGCGATGATGGTGCCAGTTGCTTCTTCGAGCGCGCGATTGCGTTTGCTTGGAATGTTCGTCCCCACTGCTGCGCCGACGATGCGCACATCACGGTGAGCGCAGCGAAAGCACTCCACGGAGCTGTCGATGATGACGAGCTCGCGCCGAGCGTAGGTCTGCCGCTCGAAATTCCAGAGCAACCACGGCATGAACTCGGGCCGGCCCTCGGTCACGCACAAGCAACTCACCAACGGCAGGGTCATGCGGGGGAAGGCGATCACTTCTTGCGCATCGGCACCAAGACCGCGCGCCGGTCGAGCAAGCGCGCGCGTTCGGCGCACGGCGCACAGGGACGCGCGCCGAACGCAGAAGTCACGCGCTTGACTGCTTGGCCTACGCCTACCGGGCTACGCAAGCCGGGGATCGGAATTCGAAGTGGTTTCGGGGCACGCTGGTTCACTTGCTACGTCCTCCCGATGCCTGACGGACCCTCTCAGCTCCTGGGCTGAGTGGCCGTGGAGCGGAGCATCGCCGGCACCTGTTTTCCGAGCTTTCGGTATTCGACATTCAGCCCCTCGTAGATGTCTTCCCAAGCGATCACGCGGTTTGCCTGCTGCGCGAGCACGGCAGCACACAACACGACGTTGCGAATGTTTCCGCCGCACAGCTCGGCGGCCATGCTGAGTTGATTGATTTGTTCCTGCACGAGCTCGTGCCGAGTCCCCAGGTGCCCGAGCCACAAGTCGCGGCGTTCTTCCGGGCGCGGCTCCGGAAAATCGATCACGAAATCCAAGCGTCGGGTGAACGCGCTGTCGAATCGACTGCGGTTGTTGCTGGTCAAAATCACAATCCCCTCATACGATTCCATGCGCTGGAGCAGGTAGTTCGTCTGCGTATTGGCGAAGCGATCATTGGCCTGGCGCACCTCCGTCCGCTTGCCGAAGAGCGAATCGGCTTCATCGAACAGCAGCATCACCTCCGAGTGTTCGGCGCGCGCCAACAGCTGCGCCAGATTCTTCTCCGTTTCACCGATGTATTTGGAGACGACTGACGCGACGTCGACGCGATAGAGTGGGGAGCCGAGCTCCGTGGCGAGCCAACTCGCGGCCAGAGTCTTGCCTGTGCCTGAATTGCCGGTGAACAGCGCGCGCACACCCGGGCGGTAGCGGGCCTTGGCAGACGTTCCGAGCCCCGTGGTGAGCGCCTCGCGCAGTCGACAGCGGGTGACGAGCAGCTCGAGTTCGCGCCGCGTGGCGGCTGGAAGCACCAGCGAATCCGCCGCGACGGCGGTGAGCACGGGCTCGGCGAGGTCACTGAGGCCGCCCGCGCTGCTCATCAGCGCTACCTCCAGCAAGTCACTGCGATCCACCGGGCGCCGGTCCATCGTTGCGCGCTGCCGCGCTAGGCTGCCAAGCTCCGCGATCCGGCTGATGCCATGCCGGTGCAGGGGTGCCAGGCGCGCCGCGAGCGAGTCATCGCCCAGCGCTTGCTGCCACAGCATTTGCCGCTCGGCCGGAGCGGGGATGGCGATGCTCCAGGTCAGCGCCGAACCGCGCGACAGCTCGACGTTCCCGTCTCGGCCGGGCAAGACCACGACCGGGCCGCGGTAGCGCGCGATGGCGGGCACGCGAAAACGTTCGTTGGGGCCGAGCTGTTGCTCGAAGACCGGCAGCCAGCCCTTCAAATACAACCAAGGCGCGAGCCCGAGCACGGTCGTGGAAGTGATGAATAGCGGCGCTAGGCCGAGCGCGCGCGCCAATTCGCGCGCGATGGCTCGCCCCTCTTTGGAGGCGCCCGCGCGTAGGATCAACGCGCGGTCAGCGCCCTGTGCCAGCCCTGCGGCGTAGCGCTGCGCCTCTTTGGTCGCCGACGGCGGGAGCGGCACTTCATCCTCGTGAGCGTCGAAGCTAAAGC
>Ga0247760_1000991_pt1 | contig 28684 bp, 23 predicted proteins | sample UWRJL171409R4_FD_179936 | JGI IMG/M metagenome (GOLD analysis project Ga0247760, IMG submission 179936) | Plant litter microbial communities from Arlington Agricultural Research Station in Wisconsin, United States - UWRJ-L171-409R-4 | ecosystem: Environmental > Terrestrial > Plant litter >... | reverse complement strand
GGCCGGCTGTGGAAAGAACCCGGGGAAAGCCTTGCCCCTGATGCCACGCTCCAGCGCCCGCCCCCGAAACGCCCGATCCCTCTTATCGGCGCTGCTGCTCGCCTCGCTGGCCGGTTGCGACCGGACGCCCCCTCCCGGAGCGGAGCTCGCCCCCAGCCCCGCCAGCACCGGCTCTACTCGGCCCCAGGCGGGTTCGCCCACCCTGCCCAAGGAGTTATTGGCTCCGCCCAAGGCGAGCGGCCTGGCCGCCGCCCCTGCCCCGGCCGGCAGTGAGGGCGCATCCGGGCTCGGCCCCGCCGTCGTCGTTCCACCCGCCGATTACAAGGGACCTTGGCTGGCCATCACCGCCAGTGCTGCCGGCGTGTACGGCGAGCCCACCTTCGAAGGCAAGAAGCTCGGCTACATCAGGAATGGCGGACGGGTCGCGGTCGAAGCCAGCCCCGTGTCCAAGAAGAACTGCACCAGCGGTTGGTACAAGCTGCTCGGCGGCGGCTTCGTGTGCGGCAACCTGGGCACGACCGATCTCAATCACCCGGACGTGAAGTTCGCTACTCAGTCGCCGAACCTCGACGAGGTGCTGCCCTACCCGTACGCGCGCAACGCCAAGAACGGCACTCCGCTCTACAAGTCCGTGCCCTCGCGCGAACAGATGGAAAAGTACGAACCGTACTTGAAGGCGAAAGAGGAAGACGCCGCGAGCGAAGAGGAGCGCAACGCGAAGAGAAAAACCAAGGAAGCGAGCGCCAGCGCGGACGCAGGCGCGCCGAGCGCGCTGCCCGCGCGCCTCGACACCGCCCTGGCCGACGCCGGCGTGGCGTTGCCCACGGCTCAAGAAATCGCCGATCCAGAGCCAGAAAAGCCCTGGTGGCAGCGCGACGACATGAAAGATCGGATGCACGAGCTGAAGCTCGATCAGCTCGCCGAAGATGCCGACGCGATCTTGGCCAAGCGCATGGTGAGCGGCTTTTACGTCGCGGTCGACAAGACCTTCCGCTGGAACAACCGCTCTTGGTACAAGACCACGCGCGGGTTGGTCACGCCGAGCGATCGTTTTTGGCAAACCACCGGCTCCAAGTTCAAAGGCGTCGAGCTGACGAGTGATTGGAAGCTACCGATGGGCTTCGTGTTCGGCTCGAGCAAGAGCATCTCGAGCTACAGCATCGACGGCGATGTGATCAAACCCGCCAAGACCTACGAACATTTTGCGCCCGTGCAGCTGACCGGCAAAGAGCAAGAGTTCCGCGGCACGAAGTACGTCGAGACCGGCGATGGCAGTTGGGTGAAGCGGGCACACGTCCGCAGCACGAGCCCAGGCCCGCTGCCACTGGATCTGAAGCCCAATGAACGCTGGATCGACGTCAATCTGACCACCCAAACGGTGGTGGCCTTCGAGGGCGAGAAGGCCATCTACGCGACCCTGATTTCGAGCGGCCGTGAGTCGAAGATCAAGGACAAGGACCACCGCACCCCCACCGGCGAGTGGCGCATCCGCGAGAAACACATCACGACCACCATGGATGGCGACGGCAGCGCCGCCGGCGATCTGCCCTACAGCATCGAAGACGTGCCCTACGTGATGTACTTCTTCCGCTCCTACGCGACGCACGGCGCCTTCTGGCACGCCAACTTCGGCGCGCAGATGAGCCACGGCTGCGTGAATCTGGCGCCCCTGGACGCTAAGTACCTGTTCTTCTTCGCCGACCCGCCACTACCCAAAGGGTGGCACGGCGTGCACGCCACAGACGCCAGCCCCGGCAGTCGCGTGGTCGTTCATTTGTGAAATAGATCCGCCCCTTTTGGCGCCTAAACAGCGAGAGCGAGGAACGACCCTAAACTTTCCCCGAAACCGGTCGGATGGAATTGACGCGTCCCTGTGACAGGACCATCACCACGCGGCAATGGATCAGTTTTCGGCTCACCTCGATCGCGGATGGGACCTCGTTCAGCGCGGGGACCCACGTGGCGCAGAACTGTCTGCGCGCCGTGCGCTCGAGATCGATAGCCAATCGCCCGAAGCGTACAACCTGCTCGGCTACGTCGCGGCGCTCAAGGGTGAGTTCGATGAAGCCACCGAGCACTACCGCCAAGCGATCACGCTCGACGACACCTACCTCGAGGCGATGTTGAACGCCGCCGAGGTGTACGTACATCCGCTCGGTGATTTCGAGGAGGCGCTCTCGCTCTGCGATCAAGCCCTGGACTTGGCGGAGACCGACGACGAAGTCGTGGATGCCTTGCTGCTCAAGTTCGACGCGCTGCTCGGCAAGGGTGAAGCCGACGCCGCCAGTGAGCTTTGCCGAAAGTTCCCCGAAGGGCCGTTCGAGAACCCGAACCACACGTTCTTGGTTGGCCGCGCGCTGTATGAGATCGGCGACCTCGATCGCGCCTTCCCGCTGATCGACGACGCGGTGAAGCGCAACGCCAAGAACGCCGAAGCTTGGTATTACCTCGGGCTCCTGCGCGACGAGCGCGGAGATTCGCACGGCGCGACCTCGGCCTTCTTGGCCTCGCGTGATTTGGATTTGGAGCTCGGCACACCGCCCTGGTCGTTGTCGCGCGACACCTTCGAAATGACCGCGCGCGGCGCGCTGGCCTCGCTGCCCGAAGAGCTGCGTCGCTTCGTGCGCGAAGACGAAGTGTACGCCGCGGACGTGCCGGGCGTGGAAGTCGTGGTGGACGGCGTCGATCCACGCGCACTGCTCTTGCTCGACGGCGTGAACGCCGGAGCCACGATCGCCACCATGACGGCGCGCGTGTTCGTTTATCAACGCAACGTGGAACGCCTCGCCGGCTCGATCGAGCACGTCGCGGCCGAGATCCGCGCCGCGCTCGAACGCGAGATCAGCGCGACCTTCCTCGAACCGGACGGCCCGCTCGCCGTCTCCCAAAAGACGCTCAACTAGGCGCGCATCCCGGCTGGCTTCGTTGCTCCTCAGTTACATACCCGCCGTATGCGCCTTCGTCGCGCCTCGCCAGCCGGGCGCCTCGACCGCGATCATCGACCGACTGAGCCATTCGCGGGCCCTAAGCGCGTACTAAGCCGCGCGCGCTGCCAGTTGCTGAGCGACTGACTCCAGCAGCACGCGCGCCGGGCCAGGCCGCACGCTGCTCAGAGCTTCGACCGCGGAGCGAGTGTGACCTTCGGCGCGCCGTCGCACCTCTTCACAAACGCCGCTCTCCACGACCGCGCGGCTGACCAACGTCACCGACTCGCCGTCACCGGCGTAGATGCGCCTGAGCGGCTGCACGAGCTCCGGCATGCGCGCGACCGCCAGCACGAGCGGCAAGGTGAGCTTGCCCTCGCGCAGATCGGTGAGCAGCGTCTTGCCGGTATTGGAGCCCGAGTAATCGAGCAAATCGTCGACCAGCTGGAAGGCGATGCCGAGCCGCTCACCGAAGCCCGCCAGGCGCTCCTGATCTTCCAAGCTCGCGCCGGCGAGACGCGCGCCGGTGCGCGTCGACCACGCGAACAGCGAGGCGGTTTTGTCCCGCAAAATGCGTTCGTAGGTCGCCTCGGAGACGTCCAGCTCGCTGCGCCCGCGCAGCTGCACGATCTCACCGTCGACCAAGCGACGCAGCGTGGTGATCAAATCCGGCATGATCTCGGGCGCGTGCGTCTGGGTGCGCTGAAGCGCGTGGGTCAGCAACAGATCGCCGCCGAGCACGCTGATCGCGTTGCCCCACGCCAAACGCGAGGTAGCCACGCCGCGCCGCTCCATGCCCTCGTCCACCACGTCGTCGTGCAGCAATGTTGCGGAGTGGACCAACTCGGAGACCACGGCGAGTTCGCGCACGGCTGGGGTGACGCGACCGAAGCACGCGGCGCTGAGCATCAACGCCATCGGCCGTACGCGCTTGCCGCCCCGAGTCACGAGATGACGGGCCGCCAGAGTGGCCGGCGTCTCGCCCTCGTCCACGGCACCCGATAAGGCCGATTCGATCCAGCGCAGGTCGTCCGCCAGCAGATCTTGCACGTTGGCGATACGATCGGTCACGCGCTGGTCGGTGCCCTGCGCTTCGGCTGCACGACCGAGGATCTCAGCGGCGGTGGCGGCGGGCAGATCGGGAACTTCTTCGAGTTTCTGAGTTTTCAAATCTTTGTGAAACCACTATGGAGCAGCCGCTGGCAGCGGTCAACGGCTCAGGGGGCGGCCGTCCGGCCGAATTTCGTTCACTCGGCGATTGTCGGGGAAGCGGAATTGACGGGAAGCTGAAGCACATGCACATGCTCCGGCGCCCATGGTCGCCGCCAAACCCAGCCTCAGTCCTGGCCAACGCCTGGGGCGTCGCGTCGGAATTGCGGTTTTTGGGCTGATTATCGGCGGGTCTACCGCGGTCTGGTCGATTCAGATCCTGTACGCGGTGTTCGCGCCGCCAGTCATCGCCGTGGCCAAAGAGTGCCGCGGCGGAACGCGCGAGCTACTGACGGCGGTGCGTCGGGCAAGCTTGGCGGCCGCGGCCGAGACCGGTGATGAGCGCGCCGCCCTCGGCCGCTTCCGCGCTGCGCTCGAGCCGGAGTGGAGTACTCGCGCCAGTCTCGACTCCGTCTGCGGGGCCGACCGCCAAGCTCAGGCCGCCTTGGCGGAGATCGACGCGCTCCGCTATGCGGAGGAGCACGCCGTGCGCTATGAGGCAGTGGGGCTCGCTCCACAAAGACGCCGAGTTCAAGCCCTTTACCAGTTCGAAAGCGATGGGCCCCAGCGCCCCGCCCCCCCTTGAGGTTTTGCTCGATGAGCACTGAAACGACCACAGAAGCTGAAGCCCCGCCCGCGACGTTCGATAGCCTGCCGTTATCCGCTGAGTTGCGGCGCGCGATTGACGACCTCGGCTACACGCACCCGACACCGGTGCAGCGCGCCGTGTTCGAACCCGCGGTGCGCGGCGCTGACTTGGTCGTGCAAGCGCAGACGGGCACCGGCAAGACCGCCTCGTTCGCGATGCCGTTGGTCGATTCGCTGGTGAAGCGCAGCGTGAACGTCGTTCAGGCGCTGATCTTGTGCCCCACGCGCGAGCTCGCGCTGCAGGTCAACCGCGAAGTCGAAGCGCTCGGCAAGCATAGGAATATCCGCTGCACCGCCGTGTACGGCGGGGCGCCGATGCCGCGCCAAGTGGAAGCCATTCAAGGTGGCGCACAGGTCGTCGTGGGCACTCCCGGTCGCGTGCTCGATCATTTGCGCCGGGGCACGCTCGACCCTGCCGGCATCCGCACGTTCATCTTGGACGAGAGCGACGAGATGCTGTCCATGGGCTTTCTGCCGCAGATCACCGAGATCCTCGGTTTTTTGCCGAAGACCCTGCAGACGCTTTTGTTCAGCGCCACGCTGCCGCCGGACATTCGCCGCTACGCGGAGCGACACCTCAAGGCCCCGCAGTTCATCACCTTGAGCGGCGATCACATCGGCGCGCTCTCGATCGAGCACACCATCTACTTGAGCCGCGGCGACAAGCTCGGCGAATTGATGCAGGTGATCGAGGTCGAGAACCCGGAGAGCGCGATCGTGTTCTGCAACACGCGCGACGAGACCAAGCGCGTCGCCGAGGCGCTGCAGCAACAAGGCTTCGCCGCGGGTTGGCTCAACGCCGACCTGGCCCAGAACGACCGCGAAAAGGTGATGGCCGCCACGCGGAACAGCGAGCTCCGCTTCTTGGTTTGCACGGACGTCGCGGCACGCGGCATCGACATCTCGCACCTCACGCACGTGATCAACTACGACTTTCCGGAGTCGGCCGAGAACTACGTACACCGCACGGGTCGCACCGGGCGCGCGGGCCGCACCGGCAAAGCGATCGCGTTGATCGAGCCGGGCGACATCGGCAATTTGTATTTGCTGCGGCTCACCTACAAGTTGAAGCCGGTCGAGCGGCAACTGCCCTCTGCCCGCGAAATGAAGACGCGCGCCGAGGCCGACCTACTCAATCTGTTCGTCCTAGCCTTCGAAAAGCGCAAAACGCACCCGGACGATCTAGCGCTCGCGCGACGCCTACTGAGCCACCCCCAGGCCGAGACGGTGATCGCCGGGCTCTTGCGTGATCACCTGGGCGCTCGCCCCGAGGCGCCGGAAGAAGCCACTGCGGCGCGCCGCGCGAAGCCGCCACGCGCCGCCGATTTGCCCCCGCCGATCCCAGCGCCCGCGACGCGCGCCCCGCGCGTGCAGCCGCCCGCTGCCCGCCCCGCGCCAGCCACACGCCCGGAGCCCATCGCCGCCAAGCCGCCCGCCGACGCGGTCCCCGCGCCCAGCCGTGAAATCCCGCCCGCTCCGGCGCCGGCGCCCGAGCGAGAGCGAAGCCGCGACCGCGATCGTCCGCGCCGCGAACAGCCGCCGCGCAGCAACGGTCGCAGCCACAGCAGCGACTTCGACGACCTGCCGCGCTACACGGTGAGCGAAGCCAGCGTACCCGCGCCGCTGGCCGAGCCCGCCGCGCCGAAAGCCGCGCCCGTGGAAGCCGCGTCGAGACCAGCGGCGTCGCGGCCGGTGGCGAGCGAAGCGATTTTAGCAGAGCCCGCCCGCGAGCGCTTGGAGGATGGTGAATTCGCGGCTGCCCGCGACGGCATCGCCGAGATCTACGTCAGCATCGGTCGCCGTGACGGCGCTCGCCCGAGCGACATCCAGACGATCTTGGAGCAGAGTGGCCTACTCGCCGGGCAAACGGATTATATCCGTGTTCGCCAGCGCAATACTTTTGTCGGAGTCAAGACAGAGTATTTGGAAAAGGCGGTCTCCGCGCTGAACGGTGCGGCCATCGCTGGCAAGCCTGCATTTGCCGAGCCAGCCCGACAGCGCGACTGAGCTCACGTGTAGGCGCGCGCGAGCAATGAAGCGAGCTTTCGCGCCGGATTGTGCTTGCGCGCGCGAGCGGATTTGGCAGCATCTAAGGAATGCCCGAACGCCCGTCCCCCGACCTTGAGCGAATGCTCACCGACGTGGAGTGGGCAATGTCCAAGCAGTTTGCTCCACGCGATCTGGTCCCGATGCTGGAAAATCTGCTGCGCGCCGCACCGGCCGCTTCGGAGGCCGCCTACTTCGCCAAGCTCCGGCTCTCGGAGCTGATCGTGGGAGACGCGCCGTTTCGCGCTGCGCGCCTCGCGCGGGACGTGCTGGTCCGCGGCGAGAGCGATCGCGCTTGGGCCGTGCTCGGGCTGGCGCACACTCTGCTGGGCAATTACCGCGTTGCCGCCCGCTCCTACCGGCGGGCACTAGCCCTCGCCCCGGATTGCGGCGTGTACGAACACAACCTAGGCCACGTTTTGGACGTCGCGCTGAACCGCCCGCACGACGCTCTGGCGCACCTGGAGCGCGCTCACCGCGATCTGCCGGAAGAGAGCGAGATCACCAGCTCGTACGCGCACGCCCTGCTCCGTAGCGGCCAGCTGGTCAAAGCGCGCAAGATGCTCGCGCTGGCGGTCAAGAGCCCCGAAGAGGCCGATGAAATCTTCAAGACCTGGCAATACGCAAACGGAAACACGGCGGGGACTGGTCAAGGGCTCTAGTTTTTCTCCCTGCTTGGCCTGAAAACACCATTTCTCGCGTTTGAGCCCTTTGCGTGGGCGGCCTCCGGAACTATCTGGATTCGCGCATGCCTCATCGCCGCTCGTTGACTGCTCTCCCCGCCGTTGCTGCTCTTGTCTTGGTCACGCTGATCGCGCCGCATGCGGCCCTGGCCCAGCAGAAGCCAGCGACCGTCCCGGCCGCCCCGGTGCCCGCGACTCCAACGCCCGCGCCGCAGGTCGAGCCGCCCATGCCGGACGTGTCCGATCCGCTCTTGGAGACGCCCCCGCCGCCGACCCATGTGCTCGAATCCTGGCAGCAAGCGCTGCAGCTGGTGCGTGACCAATCGGTCGATATGCGCTTGGCCCGCGTCAACGTGCAGCGTGCCGAAGCTCAGGTGCGCTCGGCCTTGGCCCCCGCCCTGCCGCAGCTGCTCGGCACCGCCGGCGTCACGAAGTACCTGCTCAAGGGCGAAGTGCCGGATGGCGCCGGCGGCACCCGCAGCATCCCCGACCCCTCGCTGTACTTGAACGCACAGGTCGGGCTGACCGTGCCGATCTTTCGGCCTTACGCCTGGTCGACCTACGGCAGCGCGAAAGACGCGGTCGAGGCCACGCGCTTGTCCGTCAAAGAAACCGAGCGTCAGGTCGTGGGCGGGCTGGCCAACGTGGTCGTCAACGTGGTCACTGCCGAGCGGCTGGCCGAAGTCAGCCGAACCTCACTGCGAGCGGCTTTATCCACGCTCGATCTGACCAAGCGCCGCGCGGCCTTGGGCGCCTCCAACACGCTCGATGTGCTGCGCGTCGAAGGCGAAGCGTCGTTGGCGCGCGCGCAGGTCGTGACCGCGACGGAGGTCCTGATGCGAGCGCGCGAATCGCTCGGGACCGCGCTCGGTTCATCGGAGTCTTGGGGCGTCATGCCCGACATCAAGCTCGATTCGCTGTCCAGTGACGCGCAGAAGGTTTGCCGCCGGGAGCAGGACATCAGCTCGCGCTCGGACGTGCGCGCAGCCAATGCCAACGTGGGCGTTACCGAGCGCCGCTTGAAGGCCATCGACTACACCTACCTGCCGACGCTCGATGGCGTGTCAGCGCTGTCATTTCAAGACCCGAATTTCGCGATCAACAATCGCCACGTGAACTGGACGATCGGCGCCTTGTTGACCTGGAACATCTACGATGGCGGCCTGCGCGGCGGTCAGCGGCTGGCCGCAACGGCTGAGGTGGGAGGCGCGAAGGCCCAGCTGGCAGAAACGCGCCGCAGCGCGTCGCTCGAGCTCACCCAAGCCCTCCGCAACGTGCAAGTGGCCGAGTCGAACTACACCGTGGCCGCCAAAACGCGCGAAATCAACGCCGAGACCGTGCGCCTGTCCAAGATCAGCTTCCTCAACGGCAGCGGGACCAGCTTCGATTTGGTGCTGACCGAGCGGCAATTGCGCGTCTCGGACGCAGACTTGGCCGTCAAAGAGTTCGGGGTGTTGCAGGCCAAAATCGCCGCGCTGCTGGCGCTCTCTACCTGCAATCTGCCCTGATACCTGAGGGCGCTAGGCCCGGGGCTCGGCGGGAGACCCGAGCCCGCGCACCCCGAGGCCGAAAATAAGCACAAAGCGCAATTGGCTGGGAATGCGCCGCGCGTTCGGGGGTTGCTTGCCTTTCATCAGCCCCGGCGCGCGGTAGCGCTGGGCGGGAGGCCGAAGTCATGCTGGTTTGCAACCGTACTGTCCGAGCACTAGGTTCTCGCTCGTGACTGGCACGAAAGACAAGTGGTTCTATGGCCTGCTCGCTGCGACCGCGGCGATCTTCGCGTACTTGATCGGATACATCTTTCTGGTCACGCCGCTGGCGCAGCTGCAAGCGGGCGGTCTGGCGCAGAAGATCTTCTACTTTCACGTGCCCGCGGCGTACGCGATGTACCTATGCGGCGGCGTTTGCTGCATCGCCAGCGCGCTGTATCTGTATCGCCCGACCGACGCCCGCGACGCGGCCGCCCGCGCCGGCGCCGACTGCGCGGTGGTCTTCGGCGCGCTGGTCCTCGGCAGCGGGCCGCTCTGGGCGAAGAAGGCCTGGGGTGTGTATTGGACCTGGGATCCACGGCTCACCACCACGCTACTCAGCGTCCTGGTGTTCGTGTCCGTGGTGATGCTGCGCGCATTCGCCGGCAACGGCGAGGCCGAGCGCAAGTTCGCATCAGCCCTCGGCGTGCTCGGCACGGTCACGCTGCCGATCATTCACTACGCGGTGGTGATGTGGGGCGGCAATCACCCGACGGTCATCACCAAGACCGGCGGCGGCCTACGCCACCCGGCCATGTCGCATGCTTTGCTCGTCGGCTTCGTGGCCATGACGCTGCTGGCGGGCCTGCTTTTGTGGTCGCGCGCGCGGCTATCGCTCGCCCTCTCGCGCGTGGCCCGACTCGAAGAGCAAGCCATCGCCACCGGCCAAATCGATTATTGAGAACCGCTCATGACCCAAGCCCAACCAGAATCTGCTTCAGCCGCCACACTTTCTGACCCCAACTCGCGCTCCACGGAGTTCGTGGCGGTGCAGGGAGGTGGAGAAACCACCAGCGCCGCTTCATTGCTGATCGCCGCCTACCTGCTGATGTGGGGCCTCTTGTTCGCGTTCGTGTTCCTCAGCTGGCGCCGGCAAGGCCGCGTCGAGACGCGCATCGCCGAGCTGGAAAAGGCGATCGCGGCTGGCGGCGGAGACGGCAGCGCGCGACAATAAGCTCGTGTCTCGATGACCGCCGCGCACTTCATTTTCATTCCGGGCGTGCTCTTGGTTGGGATCGCCCTTGGCTATATTTTCGGCGCGCGGGCGGTGCGCGCCGAGATGTCTCGAATGCGTCGCCGCACCAAGGAGTAAGAGCATGTTGAACTTCGGACTTTCGGACGACCAACGCGCCTTGATCGACGTCGCCAAGCGTTTCACGAAGGAACGCATCATCCCGATCGCCGCCGAGTGCGACCGAGAGAGTCGCTTTCCGAGGGACGTGTTCGTGGCCGCGCACGAGCTCGGACTGGTCAACGCCTCCGTGCCCACCGAATACGGCGGTCCGGGCATGGGTGAGCTCGAAAACGCGCTGATCGCCGAGCAGCTCGCCTACGGCTGCACCGGCATCCAAACTAGCATGCTCGCCAATACCTTGGCCCTGACGCCGATCAAGCTCGGCGGCAACGAGGAACAGAAGAAGAAGTACCTCGGCATGCTCACCGCCGAGCCGCTGTTTGCCAGCTACTGCACGACCGAGCCGAGCGGCGGCAGTGACGTGGCTGGCCTCAAAACCAGCTTCAAAGCGCACGGGGACGAGTACGTATTGAACGGCGAAAAGTGCTGGATCACCAACGCCAGCTTCGCCAGCTTCTACGTCGTATTCGCGACCTCCGATGCTTCCAAGCGCCACCGCGGGATCGCGGCTTTCATCGTCGATCGCGACACCCCCGGCCTGCGCGTCGGCAAGCATGAAGACAAGCTCGGTCAGCGCGCGAGCGACACCGCCGCCGTGCACTTCGAAGACGTGAAGGTGCCAAAAGCGAACCTGCTCGCCCCCGAGGGTGAAGGCTTCAAGCTGGCGATGGAAACCTTCAACCAAACCCGGCCCGACATCGGCGCCATGGCCACTGGCCTGATGCAGCGCTGCCTGGATATTTCGGTCGCCTACGCCAAGGAGCGCAAGACCTTCGGCGTGCCGATCTCCGAGCACCAGCTGGTCCAAGCCATGCTCGCAGAGATGGCCATTGGCGCCGAAGCCACCCGCCTTCTGTATCAGAAAGCCGCCTGGAATCTGGACAATGGCGTGCGCGATCCGATCGTCTCGAGCTACGCCAAAGCCTACGGCGCGGACAAGGCCATGCAGTCCGCGATCGACGCCGTGCAGGTCTTCGGCGGCAACGGCTACGTCAAAGACTACCCGCCGGAGAAGCTGATGCGCGACGCGAAGGTGCTGCAGATCTACGAAGGGACGAGCCAGATCCAGCGCTTGGTGATCGCCCGCGCGCTGGTCAAGTGACGCGCTAGCGCGCGCCGATGAACACGCCCGCGTGGTTGGCGCGGGCCACGCGCGCGCGCAATTCGCCTTCGCTCTGGTCGAGCTTCGGGCCCTTGTCGCCGCGCGCCCGCCGGCGCTTCAAGAACGCCAGCTTGATCAAAGTGAGCTGCTTCTTGCGGCTCTGGCCATAGCCGCCCGGGCTGCCCATCAAGTTCATCAAGTTCCAGAGCGGCACGAGCATCCAATAGCTGACGGTGCGCGCGAGCTCTTTCGGGTGCAAAAGTTGCCCTACTTCGTCGATCAGACCACGGAGTACGATCGAGCGATCGCGCACCGCGAGCGTCACGATCAGCGTGAAGAAGAGCAGGTCGAAGGTCCAGAACACCAGGAACTTCATCAGCAGGCCCACGCCGCCGTCGTACAAGAACGTGACCAGGAAATTATGCACGAAATGCAGGCCGACAGCCGACATCCAGCCCGCGACCGGCGCTAGCACGCGGAGCGCCGAGCTGCGCGTCTCCAAGGCCACGCCCACGCCCAGGCCCGTCATGGCGGTGAAGGAGGCGTGGCTCAGCCCGGCAGCGACCGTACGCACCAGGTACAATGCGAACGCCTGGGTGCCGCCCTGCGCCGCTGCAGAGCCGACGTACAGCACGTCCTCGGTCAACGTGAAGCCGAGGCCGATCACCCCACCGTAGATCGCGCCGTCCAGCGGTCCGTCGATCTCGTGTAGCCAAATTGCCGACAACAGCCAGAGCAGGAGCAGGCCCAAGCCCTTGGCTGACTCCTCCACCAGCGGCGCCACGAACGAGGCCGTGGAAGAGCGCACGATCTCGCTATTCTCGGGTGCGCTGAGCGCAGCGCTGAGCACGCCTTCGCCTACCCCGTTCATCACGATCGAGATCAGGGTCGCCACCACAGCGCCCCAGAAAAATACCGCTGTCAGAAGCCAAATCGGCTCTGGCTCGTAGCGGTCCATGCCCTTGATGATCAGAAAATAGACGAACACGGTCGGCGCGATGACCAGAAACGCCAGAAACCAAAGAAGGAACACGCGCCGAGCCTAGCCGAACCACGCCCCGCGAGAACCGAAAAGCAGGGGCGCGGAAACCCAGGCAAAGGTTGAGCTTTCGGCAGGGTGCGCTAAGTTGCGCCCGTGTTCGGATTCTCCTTCAGCGAACTGCTCATGATCTGCGTCGTCGCGCTGATCGCCGTGGGGCCCAAGAAGCTCCCGGGGATGCTGCATAGCTTGGGCCAGTTTTTGCGCAAGATGCGCAACATGACCAACGATGTGCGCAGCCAAACCGGCATCGATCAGCTGCTACGCGCGGAGGGCTTGCACGGGGGCTTGAACGAGCTACGCGGCTTGCTCCGCGGCAACCACGGGATCTCGTTCGATCCGCCGCACGTCTCCGCGACCACGTCGTCCTCATCGACGTCCACGTCGCCCGCGGGCGATGTGACCGAGAGCGCGCCGATCGTGCATGCGCCGATCGACGACCCGTACGCGCACATCGCCATCGATAGCTCACGTGAGTACCCGTACGAGGGTGCAGACGCCTACGGCGCGCTGCCCGATGACCTGCTCGAAGACGAGCCCCGCGCCCGTGCCGAAGAAGAACGAGCGCCCGAAGCGACCGCCGAAGCGACGACCCCCAGCGCATGAGCGACAATCCAGAAGAACACGTGATGACGTTCTGGGAGCACCTGGAAGAGCTCCGAGGACGGATGGTCCGGATGATCCTCGCGTTCATCGCGGGCGGTGGCCTCGCTTGGTATTTCCGTGAGGATTTGCTGGACGTGCTGACCAAGCCGTTCTTCGTGGCCTGGAAGGCGGGCGCCTACCCAGGCCACCCCAAGCTGGGTTTCATGGCGCCGGCCGACGCGTTCATGGCCTACGTCAAGCTCTCGGCCCTGAGCGGCGCGATCTTCGCGTTGCCGATCGTGCTCTATCAAATCTGGGCCTTCATCGCGCCCGGCCTGTACTCGCGCGAGAAACGCTTCGCGATTCCGTTCGTGATCGCGTCGTGCGGTCTGTTCGCCGGTGGCAGCTACTTCGGTTGGAAGTTCGCGTTCCCGAAGGCGTTCGCGTTCTTGCTCGGTTTCATGCGCCCGGTCCATGAGGGCAACGTCAGCATCGAAGCCACGGTGACGCTCAAGGACTACATCGAGTTCGTGACGCACATGCTGGTCGCCTTCGGCGTCGCGTTCGAGCTGCCCGTGCTGGCCTTCTTCCTGTCCATCGCGGGCATCGTCAACTACAAGCAGCTGATCAAGTTCTTCCGCTACTTCATCGTGGTCGCCTTCGTCATCTCGGCCGTGCTCACGCCCCCCGATCCCCTAAGCCAGCTCTTGTTGGCGATCCCGCTGTGTGGCCTATACGGCGTATCGATCCTCGTCGCCTATTTCTTCGGGCGCAAACCGCCCCCCCCCGAGGACCCCCCAAAGGCCGAGTAGCGCTGCCGTCGCCCGCGAACGAACGCGAACGCGACGTGCGCCCCCTTCTGATCTACCTGCTCCGACAATTTTCTTCGCGCGCAAACCGCCGCCCCAGAGGACCCCAAAGGTCGAGTAACGCTGCCGTCTCCCGTGAACGCGACGTGCGCCGTCCCCTTCTGATCTACCTGCTCCGACAAATTTCTTCGCGCGCAAACCGCCGCCCCAGAGGACCCCCAAAGGTCGAGTAACGCTGCCGTCCCTCCCGTGAACGCGAACGCGCGACGTGCGCCGTCCCCTTCTGAATCTGCCTGCTCCGACAACTGAACGAGCCGCGAGCTGCGATGCTGGGGCGCGATCGCCCCCTCTTTCTTTCTCATGGGGCTGCCCCTCGGCAGCCCGCGTGCACAGGTGCGCTGCGGCGCACGGTGCCGCGTTGCGATTTTTCGGCCACGGGCACCGCGAAGCGACGGCCTCAGTCTTCGCGTGCGTACGGTTCGCCGCGTAGCAGCGTCATCGAGCGGTAGAGTTGTTCGAAGAGCATCACGCGCGCGAGGCGATGGGGAAAGGTGAAGGTCGAGAGGCTGAGCCGCGCGTCGGCTTTGGCCGAGAGCGCGCTGGGGATGCCTTCTGCGCCACCGATTACGAACGCAACATAGCCCTTGCCGCGGGCGCCCCAACGCTCGAGGCGCGTCGACAGCTCACTGCTGCTGATGCGCTCACCGTTGACCTCGAGCGCGACGACGAAGGCGCCGTCGGGGATGGCTTTGGCTAGGCCCGCGGCGTCCTTGGTCTCGATTTCATCGCACTTCACGTAGCGCGAGAGACGACCCAGGTAGTCGTTGGCGACGGCGCGCATTTCGCGCTCTTTGATGCGCCCCTCGGCGATGACGAACAGCTTCACCCGGCGTCTGGCGTCGCGTCCGGCACTTGCAAACGACGCGCGTCCATCCACAAGCCGTCGATGTCGTACAGCGAGCGCGTGTCGGCCGAGAACACGTGCACCACGATGTCCACGAAATCGAGCAGCACCCAGTGACCCTTGGGCAAGCCTTCGACCGAGATCGCGTTCCAGCCGAGCTTGGAGAGCGCACCATCGACGCCATCGGCGATGCTCGCCACGTGGCGATCGCTTTGGCCGGTCATGAGCACCAAGTAGTCCGCGTAGTCGACCTTGCCGGTGACATCGATGATCTCGACGTCGATCGCCTTCTTGTCGAGGCCAGCGCCGGCCGCGGCGAGCGCCATTTTCTGCGCGTCCATCGACGGGCCGGGCATGCGGGCAGCGGCGCGTGGAGGATTCGATGCCCGAACGGGCTTTTTGAAAATTTTAGTCGTCGCCTTTTTCGTCACAGAGATAAAACCTCGTCGGCACCGCGAACACTTGCACCTACCCTGCGCTGATCGCCGGCAAGCCTGTTCGTAGTTTACCTCACCTCGGGCCGGCATCCAGGGAAAGCGCCGGTTCGACGGCGGGTAGGCTCGCCGCGCCCGCGCTGCCCGGCGCGCTGGCGGCGGAGGCGTCCGCGCCCGCATCAGCGCTTGGTGCAGGCCAAGGTGTGACAATCGGCGGTTCGTATTCGGGCGGAGGCGTGCCGGGAGGCAAACGCCTGCCCGAGCAGGCGGCCATTATTGCTAGTGCGACGAAGCCCAGCGCCAGGATGACCTTCACAGCGCGACTCCCCCCGCGGCGTCGGGCGCGAGGCCCGCGTCGCTCTCGGGACCGGGCTCCGCTTCCGGCTCGGCTTCTTCCTCGTCGTCGGCCCCCAGCTCGCCCAGCACGCCCTCGCCGGGCTGCGGGGGGGCCGCATCGGTGCCCGCGGCGCGCGCCCCGCGGGCTCCGGGCGCCGCCGAGGCGATTTCATAGCTCGGTGGCGGCGGCGCAGGTTCGGGCGTTGGCGAGCGACAGGCCGCGAGCAGCCCAAGCGAAACGAGCGAAAGAAACAACGAGAAGGACAATGATGGGTTCCAGGTTTGCAGCGTCATTGCCAGCGTTCCTCGTCGACCGCGCGTAGGGTCTCGAGCAAGTCGTGGCGCGGGCGATAGCCGAGCACGGAACGCGCTCGCGAGTCGTCGACCATGCACACATAACGAATGAAATCGAGCTCGGGAGCGGGAAACGAAGTGACGCGCCAGCGAAATAGCCGATCGACGGCCGCCCGCGCCACGCCGTGCGGCACGCCCACGGCGGTGCGTTCCAGCAGCGAGAGCGCGCGTGAAAGCGACACCGGCGGCGGCCCACCGATGTTGAAGATCCCGCGCACGCCGGGCGCGAGCGCCGCGCGCAACGCGCTCACCACGTCGTCTTGATGCACGACTTGCATCATCGGATCGAAGCCCAGCAAAGTCGGCACCACCTTCAGGCGCAAGTAGTTGCTGGGCGCATTGTGCACCGTGCCCAAGATGTGCGAGGGCCGCAAAATAACCGCTTCGGTCTGCGGATAGCGCCATAAATACGACTGCGCGCCCATATCCAGCCCGACCAGATCGCGAATTTCACTGAATGGCCCCGCGCCCAAGAGCGGCGCGTCTTCGTTCAGGAACACTGGGTTGTCGGGCCGTGGCCCGTACACGTTGGCGCTCGAGAGCAGCACCACTTTGGGCACCTTGTAGCGCTCGGCGTACTCGAGCAAGTGTTGGAACGCGACCACGTTCCAGGCATGATGATCCTCCACGCTGTCGCGCGGATTGTGCATCACGCCCAGATGCACCAGCGCGCGCACGTTGCCCGAACGGAACAGATCTTTGGTGCGCCGGCTGCGGATGTCGATCTCGTGATGCTCGATGTCACTCGGACGGTCGGGGAACGCGCGTCGATCGAGGCCGATGACTCGCATCTCGCGGTGCAGCACGCGCGTCAAACGCCGCCCGAGCCGACCGCAAATGCCCGTGATGACGACGGCTCGGTCGTCCGCGGCGTCCGGGGCCGAGATCCCCCCGTCGGGGATCGCGACGTGCGTCAAAGAAATACGCTCCGTCGACTCGCGAGCCCGCGACGCAGCATGTCCGAGATGGTCTCGCGTACGAGCCACACCTTATCGCTCACGATGGTGTCGTCGTCGTCGAGCCCGCCCTTGAAGCGCATCGGTTCACCGAAATGAATTCGATACTTGGTCGGCAGCGGCATTTGCGCGCCGGGCACGAACATTTGCGGAATCAGCGGGAAAACTGGGATATCCAGCAAGCGCGCGGCCCACTTCAGGTTGCCCAGGCTCACGTATTGTTCTTCGGCGCCAATCACCGCAACGGGCACTATCGGCGTATCGGTTTCGATCGCCAAGCGCATGAAACCGAGCCCGAATGGTTCCAGCTGATAGCGACGTTCGAACGGCTTAGATACACCGCGAATGCCCTCCGGAAAGGCCAGCAGCACCTCACCCAACTCGAGCAGGCGGCGCGCGTTCTCGGGCACACCCACGACCTGTCCCACGCGATTGAAGAAGGCCGAGACGAACGGCAAGGTGGCCGTCCATTTTTCGACCATCGCGCGCACGACCCGCGGCGGGTTGGCATCGAAGAACAAGGACGAACCGACAATCGCCGCGTCGATCGGCACCTGCCCGGAGTGATTGGCGACCAAGAGCACGCGGCCCGAAGGCACGTTTTCGATCCCGAACACCTCCGTTCGAAAATACATGCGATGAAAAAACGCCAGCATCATCGCCGCGTTCTTGGCCGTAGCCACATCGAAGCCGAACGGATCGCCACCCAGATCGAGGTAGCGCGTCTTCAAGATGCCTACGCGCTGCTCGAAGTCCCGCCCCAGCAGCCGCGTTTTCAGCTCCTCTGCAGCCAGGCGCGCGGTCGCGCGCAGACGTTCTAGAAGCGGCACGGCACCACCCGCTACGTCCGCCAGCCGCGCTAGTGCGTTCCGAGACTCCATCGCCGCGCCGAGTCTTGCCGCCTCCCGGCGCCACTGCAATCGCTTTCGCAGCAATTCCAGCGCCGAGCGAGGATCGGCAAGCTCGGCCGGCGCTCGAAAACGCGTTAGCTTGCCCGCCATGCCCCCAGAGAGCGTGATTCCAGCCCCGCTTCAGCCTGGCTCGCGGATCCGCGTGATCGCGCCTTCGGGGCCCTTCGATCGCACGCTGGTGCTGCGTGGCATGGCCTGGCTCGGCCAGCGCTACCGCGTCGAGTTCGATTGGTCGATGTTCGAGCGCAGCGGCTTTTTAGCCGGCAATGACGCGCGCCGGCTGAGTGAGCTCAATCAGGCCCTGGCCGATCCGGGATTGTGCGCGATCATCGCCGCGCGCGGTGGCCATGGGCTGACGCGCATCGCGCACCTCGCAGAGTATGGGCCGCTCGTGCGCCACCCCAAGTGGATCGTCGGCTTCTCGGACGTCACCGCGCTACACGTAGAGGCGGCCGCGCTCGGCATCGCCTCCATGCACGGGCCGAACGCGGCCGCGCTGGGCAGAAGTGATGCTTGGACCCAGCAGCGCTTCATCCGCGCGCTCGAGTCCCCATCCGCGCGCGCGAGCTTCGAGGGCTTATGCACGCTCCGCCCGGGGCTCGCTCGGGGCCCCTTGGCAGGCGGCAATTTGAGCCTTTTATTTACGTGTCAGGCGAGCGGACGACTGCATTTGCCCGCGGGGGCGCTGCTGCTCATCGAGGACGTCACCGAGTCGGCCTACCGCGTCGATCGCATGCTGAGCGCGCTCACCGCGTGCGGCGCGCTCGACCGCATCAGCGGCGTGGTGGTGGGCGATTTCAGCGATTGCCCCGACTCATACCGGATGTCCGTGCGCGACGTGCTCGAGGAGCGTTTGGCCGGACTCGGTGTGCCCGTCGTGAGCGGCCTGCGCGTTGGCCACGAGCGCTACAACGAGTTCATCGCGCTCGGCACACTCGCCGAACTCGACGCGAGCGCCGGACGGCTCGTGCTTCGTCCGGCTTAGCGACCGTCAGCAACTCTTGTCGTCAGCGACTCTTGTCGTCGAATAGCTCCGCTTCATCGACAGTTACCGTCAATTCGTTCTCGTCGTCGATGTCGTTGAGCGCGGCCGGATTGGTGAGCGGCGGCGGAGGTGGCGGCTTTCCCGCCGCGCGCGCCCCGGGCGGCGGTGGCGGAGCTGGGCGCGACGCACCCGCCGGCGGTGGCGGAGGCCGGTTCGCGCCCGTGGTCGCGCCAGCACGCGAAGGAGGCGGACGCGAGGCCGAAGGCGGCGGTGGCGGCGCAGGACGCTTTCCAGGCTTGGGAGGCGGCCCCTTCTGGGCAGCCGCAGACGGCAGCTCATTGGACCCGGTGATCTTGCCGGCACCGTTGCTCACCTGGGCATCGGGCGCGGGCGGAATCGCGCTCGGAGGCAACGGCGGTGGCGTGGGGCGCGGGCGCGACAAGGGCGGCGGCACGCGCGGTTGATCATCCACGTCGGGATCGGCCGAGGCCAGCGAGGGCAACGGCGGAGGCAACGAGGGCGTCGGCGGAGTCGCCGCTGCCGCTTCGCCGGCGCTGCTGCTTGCGGCGGCTTCGGGCAGCGCAACTTCGCTGCTTTCCGCGGCCCCCTCAGCGACAGATTCCGGCGTCGCTGAGTCGGGCAGCGCAGCCGACCAACGCGGCGCGGCCCCCCGAGCTTCGGGTGCAATCGCTTCGGTGGCGGCAGCGGTCGCCGCTGGTGCGTCAACGACACTGGGTTCGGTTTCAGCCGGCGCGGGTTCGGCCGATACGGCTTCAGCCGGCGCAGTTTCGACCGGCGCGGTTTCGACCGATACGGTTTCAGCCGGCGCGGTTTCGACCGGCGTAGTTTCAACCGGTGCGGTTTCAACCGACGTGGTTTCAGCCGACGCAGTTTCAGCCGACGCAGTTTCGACCGGCGCGGTTTCAGCCGGCGCGGTTTCAACCGACGTGGTTTCAGCCGACGCAGTTTCGACCGGCGCGGTTTCGACCGGTGCGGTTTCGACCGACGTGGTTTCAGCCGGCGCAGTTTCAGTCGTTTCCGCAGAGGCTTCCGCGGCCTCGGACGCGACCGGCTCGGGCTTAGACTTGGTTGGACGCGCGGCCTTCTCAGCCGGCGGCACCGGTGCGGCGGGTTCGGCGTGTTGCGGCTCGGAAGGCGCCTCCGAGGAGCGCTTCAGCATATTGGCTTTGGCGTGTTCGAGACCCGCCACCGCCTCGGCGTCGCCGGCTTTCATGCGCAAAACCCTGCGCCAAGCGTCGGCCGCTTCGCGCGGATCGCCGAGCTTTTCTTGCCACAAGCGAGCCACGCTGCGCGCCAGTTCGGCGCGCGCCGCCGGCTCCTTGCCGCGCAGGATTTGGTCCTCGTACAGCTGGACCATGCCTCGATAGTCTTCGAGTTCGACGTACAGCAGAGAGAGCTGATCCATCACCGCCGTGTCGGCCGGTGACAGGTCGTGAAGTCGCTTCAGATCTGCCGCGGCACCGGGCGAGTCCGCGAGCTTCTCGCGTCGGACCGCGGCACGACGCGCCAGCAGCTTACGCACCAAAGGTCCGTCGAACACCTCTTCCAACGCGCGCGTCAGTACGGTCTCGGCGCGCCGCGGCTCGCCCACTTCATCGGCCAAGCGCTCGAGCGCAGCCAGAGGCTCGTCATCGACGTGACTGACGATCGCGTCACCCAACCAGGTAAACGCCTGCTCCGTGTCTTTCAGCTCGCGGTGCGCCAGATCCGCCGCGCGTCCCAGCAACATGCCGCGCGTGCGACCACCATCGCGCGCACCCTGGCCCCCGTTGGCCAGGGCTTCGGCCAGCGTCCGCCGCAATTTTTCGGTATTTTGCGCGGCGTCCGCCGCGCGAGCCACGGACACCAAGGTGTTCAGTGTGTCTTCCGAAAGCGCGCCGCCGAGCGCGAGCTCGAAGAAGGCGCGGGCCTTGTCGTACGCACCTAGGCTGGCAGCGACGCTTGCGGCGCGTCCCAAGGCGGCGAGCTTGTCGCTCGGCGCCTTGCAACGGGTCACCTGCCGCGCGTAAATTTCGATCACGCGCGGGGCGTCGTCGGTCAGCTTGGAGAGACGCGCCAAGAGCGGTTCTACCTCGGCGGCGGGCACGCTGGTCAGCGCTTGTTCGCCGTGGCTGATCGCCTCCCCGGCTTCTACGCCCAAGCCCGCGAGCACCTCCGCTTGACGCACCATTTCTTCGGCACGCGCAGGACCGCTGAGCTCGAGCACGAACAGCTCGTGCGCGATGCTGAGCGCGTCGAGATCCTTGAGCTTGACCGAAATTCTCTCGAGTTCTGTGGCGATCGCCGGATCCGTGCTGCGCGTCCGAGCGAGCTCCTTGGCCACGCTGGCGGCGTCCGCGTCGCGGCCGACTTCGACGAAGCGCTCGAACGCGCCGCGCAGCGCCGCGTTGCGCGCCGGGCTCTGCGCCTGCTCCAAATACCATTCGACGAGCTTGCTCGCGACGACGCCCTTCCAGCCGAGCGCGTCACCCAGACGCACGTACTCTTCGCGGCACGGTTCATCGCCGGCATCGGCCACTTGCATCAGCGCGGCCAACGCTTCGTCACTCTTCTTGACCTTCTCGTGCAGGACCTCGGCCAGCCGACGCGTCATGCGGCTCACCTCCTGCTCGTCGCCCTCGACGTCGATCAGCTCGGCCAAGTGCTTGGCGAAGCGCGGCCAGTCTTCGAGCTTCTCGCACAAGATCGCGAGCCGGCTCACGGCGTCGAAGTTTTCGGGCTCGAGCTCGCGCACCAAGTCGAGCGCGACCACGGCGGAGACCGCGTCGTCGAGCGGGCCCTCGTACAAACGAGCCAGATCGTCGGCGACTTTGAGCTTCTCCGCCGGATCCTGCAGGACCAACAGGCGACGTTCCAAGGCCGCGGCTACGCCTTTGGGCTCGTCCAAACGCTGGTACAGCTCGGCGATCTTCGATAGCGCGTCGTCGTTCGCCGGATCGAAGTCTTTCAACAAGCGTTCGTAAATCGCGATCGCGGTCTTCGCGTCATCGAGACCGTCGGCGACGATCCGTGCGCGCCGGAACAGCACCGGGATCTGTTGCTCGGCCGTCGACGAAGCCTTCTCCAGGCGATCGAGCAGCGCTACGGCTTCGCTGAACTCCGCGCGTTGCTCGGCGTCGTCGGCCAGAATGTTCAGCGCGTCGAGATCATCGCCTTCCTCGAGCAGCTCTTGCAAGGTCTTGCGCGCGGCGTCTGGATTGCCGAGCGTGCTCCTCTGCAGTTCGGCGGCGCGCTTGCGAAGCTCCGCGCGTTGGCCGCGATCGCTCAGATTTTCCGCGCGACGCAGCAAGAATTTAACCAAATCCTCGCTGCGTTCGGCAGCCACGTAGCGCGCTTCCAAGTCCGCTGCGTAGCGGTCGTGGGCTGGGTCGAGTTCGGTCGCTTGTTCCAACCGAAGCACGGCGCTCGGATCGTCACCGGCGCGCGACAAATAGTCCGCCTCGGTCGCGAACAGCGCGGCCTTGGCCGGTGCGGCCTCGGCCATTTGCGCGCGCTCGTTCGCGGCCGTAGCGGCTTGGTCCCAAGCCTGAGCAAAAGCAAAGCAACGCTCTGCCGACGCCCACAGCTCGGCGCTCTTGAGCAGCTTCGCCGCTTCGGAGAAGGCCTCACCCGCCAATTGCGGCTGCCCGTCGACTTCCCGCAGCTCAGCCAGCTTTTCGAGCAGCGGACCGCGCAGCGCGTCGTCCGTGATTGCCTCTACGTTCTCGGCGATCACCAGGATGGCCAAGTCCGTGCGAGCGGCTTGCTCGAAGAAGCCGACGGCGCTGTTGATGGCTTGCTCGTCGCCCGTAGCCAAGGCCGCAATGCGCGCCCAAGCCTCGCCGGTAGCGACCGGATCTTTGCGATTTTGCTCGTGCAGCTTGGCCAGCGCTTTCTCCAACGAGATGCGCGCCTCGATGTCGAGCGTCTGTTCGGCTTCGTCCCCGAGCAACGCGGCCAGCTCGTCCCAGCGCGCTTGCTTCTCGAACATGCGCTTCAGTTGGCTGCGCGCGGGCTCATCATCCGCATCGAGCACGAGCAGCTCTTTGAGCGCGATGATCGCGCCGTCCGCGTCCCGCAGCTGCGTGTCGCACAGCGCGGCCACCTCGCGTAGCCAGCTCTGGCGTTGATCGGTGTCGGCGTTCGCGTCCGAGCCCGCGGCCAGCAAAATGTCCCGCAAATCGGCGTATTTTCTGGTCTGGCGCAGGAACGGCTCCAAAAAGCCGATGGCGTCCGGATTGGCCGGATCGAGCGCCAAGACCTCGCGAAACTTGGCGGCAGCCTCGTTCTTCTTGACCTTGCGTGCCAGGGCTTGCGCGAGTTCGACCAACGCGCCGATGCGCGCGGCGACGTCGGCGTCCGGCGCCGGCGCGAGGGCGTCCAGCAACGCGTCATCCGCGCCGGCCGCCATCGACTCACTGATCAGCTTGCGCGCCTCGCTTGCTAGCGCGCCGCTCGGGTTCGCTCGCAGGTAAGCGGCCGCGCGCGGCGCGACCTCCGCGATGCGATTGAGCTGTTGTCCATAGAACATCGCCAGCTGCACCGCGCGATCGTGCTCGGGCGAGAGCTCGAGCGCGCACAGCGAATAGGACAGCCCATGCTCGCCCGCGTACTCTTCGGCCAACTCGACGAACAGCGCGGCTCCCTCTTCACGCTCTGCTGCGGGCACGTTTTGCCCCGCTTGCACGCGCTCGAGCAGAACACTCGCCAGTTGCTGCTTGAGCGTCGGATCTTCTCCGCCCTCGAGCTCGCGCGCGCGTCGGTAGGCGAGCGCGGCGCCGGCGAAGTCGAGCGCGTTCTTGCGCACGTCGCCTTCGTCCTGGAAGAGCGCGATCTTGCGCTCTGGATCGGAGACCAGCGCTTGCTCCAGAGCAAAGAACGGCACCGCGTCGTTCCACTGGCCCGCAGTCTTGTACAGCTCACGAATGGCGTAGATCGAAAATTGGCTGGCGGGATCGAAGTCGACCGCGCGCTTGTAGTTCTCGATCGCTTTCTTGGGCTGCTCGAGCGGCGGATTTTGCCAGAGCTGACCGAGCTCCTCGTGCAAGATCGCCAGCTGTCCGCGAAGCTCCGGCTCTTGCAGCGCGAGCAGCGTGAGCGCCTTGGCGCGCCGCTCGAGCAAAGCCACCAGCGCTTTGGTATCGCCCTTCTCGCGATACAGCTCAGCGAGCCGATCGGCGGGCGTGGCCTGAGTCGGATCGCGGTCGATCGCGATCATCAGCGCGCGCGCCGCGCGATGCGCGTCACCGAGCGTGGTCGACCAAACGTTCGCGGCTTCAGTCAACCAGTGACACGCGACTGCGGGATCACTGGTCGCGGTCCCAACTTTTTCCAGTAACATCGCATACGACTTCGGATCACTTTGCCCCGCTTGGTGGGCAAAGGTGATCGTTTCTTGGTCGTGCGGGTTTTGGACCAGACGCTGGACCAGCGTCTCCATTTCACGAGGGTCCATATTTATATGGCTGACGCTAACACGCGGAAAGAACGCCCCGCAACGCGCAATCCAGCGCGTTCCGAGCAAGTTTATTCGAAGCGTCCGTAGCGCTCGTTGCCCTTCTTTCGGAGCGGCGGTTTGGCTGCGTTGTGGGGGTGGCCGAGCTTGCGCGCGGCGGGCAGGCTCGACGCGCTGGGCGGTGGCTCGGGCGCGGCTTCCAGTGCGGAATTTTCCGCTGTGTTGAGACTCACCAGCGGAGCGGGCTCGGGCTCTTGCTCGGCGCGACTCTGCAGCTCGGCCCCGGAGGCGACTTGAGTTGCACTCGCAGGCACCGGCCTCGAGCTGGACTTGCGCTGTCCGAACACGACCATGAGGCCGAGTGAGATGAGCGCCACGGCGCCGGCGACGAACCAGCCCCCGTAGCGGCGGAAGAGCGTCTTTTGGCGACCTGCGAGGGTCAGCCGCGGCCCGCTCTCCAGCGCGCGCACGCTGATTTCGGCCGCGTCGAGCTCGGCGATCATTTGTTCAGCCGTGGCAGGCCGCTCGGCAGGTGACTTCGCCAGCACGCGCCACAAAAGCGCCTCGATGCTCTCCGGCACCTTCACCTCCGGCTTCATCGTGTCGAAGCGCGGCGGTGGATCTTTGATGTGCCGCGCCATCACCACGACCGCGTCGTCGTCCACGAACGGAGCGCGACCGCTCAGCATTTGATAGAGCAGCACGCCGAGGGAATAGAGATCGCTGCGCGCGTCGAGCGGTGTGCCTTGAGCTTGCTCGGGGGACATGTAACGCGGCGTGCCGAACACCGTGCCGGCTTGCGTCTCGAGCTGATCGATCTTGGCCTTATCGTCGTCCCGGGACCACTTGGCAATCCCGAAGTCCAGCACTTTGCAGGCCTCTTGGGCGACGCCCCCGCTGCTGCTCCGCACGCGCGACAGGAACAGATTATCGGGCTTCAAATCACGATGGATGATGCCCTTGGCGTGCGCCTCCGCCAGCGATTCCAAGGCGTCCCGCGTGAAGCGCAATGCGTCGAACCAATCCAGGCGCCCGACCCGCCGCAAGCGGTCACCGACCGTTTCACCCTCGAGCATCTCCATGGCCAAAAACCAGGAGCCGTCTTCGGCCTCGCCGAAGTCGAACGCAGTCACGGTATGCGGGCTGACCAGCGCGCTGATCGCGCGCGCCTCGCGTTCGAAGCGGCCTTTGGTCTCTGGATCGTGAGCGCGATCTTGGCGCACGAGCTTGAGCGCGACGTCCCGGCCGACGGCTTCTTGGCGCGCGCGGTACACGGCGCCCATCGAACCGCGGCCCAAGCGACCGAGGATCGTGAAACGTCCGGCGATGGTCGTACCGAGCAACGGATCGGAGCCGTCGCGCAAATCGACGAAGGGTAGAGCATGCACGGGACAACGCGGCAGCTCATCACCGTTGACGACTAAGTCAGGGAAAGCCGATTGCGGCTTGCGACAGCGCGGACACGCCCGCTCGGTCGAGCGGCTCGATGGCGGGATAGTCGCTTCAACGGCCACGGCGGGCATGGGGGTGTCGCGCGGCTTCAGCGCCGACGCGCGCTATCTTACATCGCGCAAGCGCGCGCGTCTGGCAAGCTTACTTACTTCTATCCTTTCGGCGAGAACCGCCGGGGGTGCGCCAAGCACCGACATCAGTACCTAAACTCCACGCGCGCCATCGAAGCGCGCGGCAGGGGCTCGACCTGCGGCAGCGCTCGTCCCGGTGCGGCGCCCGCGAAACCGCTCGCCGGAGCATCCGCGAAGCGCCCGAAGTACAGCGCAAAGCTGCCCGCGCCGGCGAGCAAGCCGGTCGCGAGCGCGAGGTCCGCGACGATCGCCGCGTCACGCGCGCTCGCTTGCTCCGTGTCCGCGTCGAGCGCGAGAACTTGCACGCCGAATACGGTCCCCACCAGCAGCGAAGCCAGAGCGAGGCTGCCCGTGCCGATCACCCAGCCATCGAATTTTCCACGCACGCGCGGCGCCGGGCAAGGAGCGGCAGCCGCCGCGGCGGAGGTCCGGGGCGCGGCAGGCTGATTCGCCAGCAATTCGGCCTGTGCACCGTGAAGCCGCTCGATGGTTTGGCTCGCGCGTTCGAGCTCCTTGGGATCCTTCTCCATGCTCTGAAAGCGGCGCAGTGAGGCGATGGCGCCGGCTAGGTCGCCCAGCTTTTCCTGGACCAACGCCAAATTGAACACCAGATCTTTGCCGCCCGGATCTCGCGCGAGTGCCGCCTCGAGCTCGCTCAGCGCGAGCCGGTACTTGCCCTCGCGGTACCAGGCCAGCGCGCGCTCGAAGTGCTCGGCGGCCTGCTCGGGCGCTGCTTTGCCGTCGGTCAACACGCGATCCATGCGCGGTGCCGGCGCGGGGCTGATCGGAGCCGCCGGGGCCAGGCTGGCCGGCGCGAGGCTCTGCTGCGCGGCCGGTGCGGCGCTCTGTGCCTCGGAACGGGTCGCAACCATCAGCACGATTGCAGCAGCAAACACGCCAAAACGCATATCCGAACCAGCATAGCCCAAGTCGACCGGCCCGCGGCAGGCTATACTCATCCCATGCACAGCCCGCCGCCGATGCCGGCCGCGCCCTGGCAAGACAGCGCGAAGACCAACGGCACCTCGATCTTCGCGTTCATCGCCAGCCTGTCGGGTTTCGTCTGCTTCGTGGGCGTCGGTGGCGCGCTCGGGGTGGTGCTCGGGCTGATCGCACGCAGCGAGATCGCGCGCGCCGAGGGCCGCGAGACCGGCCGGGGCCTTGCGACGGCAGCGATCGCGCTCGGGCTATTCAACGTGTGCCTGACCGTGATTGGCGTCGCGGTGGGCATCACCTATTTGGCTCAGGCAAAGCCAACCAGCGCGTCCCGCAGCGCTCCGGCCGCTACTGCGCCGCCCTGGAGCGCGCCCAGCATGGCCCCGCGCGCCACAAAACCCCCGTCAAAAGCGGCGCCGCCCGCCCGTGCCTCGCGCGAAGCCGGCAGTCAGCTGACCATCCTCGGCGCGATCACCGTCGCCGACATCTCCGGCGATCTCGAAGCCGAGCTCGCCAATCAGCGCACCTTGGCGGCCGCGGCGGGCGAGACGCTCGTGTTGTGGTTGGTCGTGCCCAGCTGCAAGCCCTGCGACGGAGTAGCCGCCTCGTTGACCAGCAAGGAGGCCCAGAAGGCGCTGGCCAAGGTGCGCCTCGTGCGAGTCGATCGCGACTTCTTTCAACTCGAACTCGACCGCTTGGGCATCCCCACTGAAAAAATCCCGGGGTTCGCGCTTCTCGATGCACGCAGTCACGCGCGGGACTTCATTCACGGCGGCGAATGGGATGCAGACATTGCGGCCAACATAGCGCCAGTATTAGGAAAATTCGCGCATGGCGGATACGCCAAGCGGCGCCACCGCTGGCGCGGGCCGGCCCGCGATGATGAAACGCAGCTGTGAGCTGCGTCGCGCACGCGGACCATGGATTTTTGGTACTATCCGCGGCCCTGAATGACGAGCGTTCAACATTTGATCACGCCCCTGCCCGTTGGTGCTTCCGTTGCCCCTGGTACCCTCCGCGCACGGCTCGAGGAGCAGCGAGCGCGCGGCACTCAGCTGAACCTCAAGCAAGCCGTGGGCATCATCGTCCCGCTGTGCGTACAAGCCGCGGAGCTGCACCGCGCCGGGCATCGCTTGTACTTGCACCCCTCGAGCTTGGTGGAGGACGACTACGGATTTTATCAAATCTCGCTGCCGCACGCGAGCAAGCCGCCCATCTTGCCACGCGACAAAGCGTGCATGGCGCCCGAGGAGCGCTCCGGCGCGCCGGGCACTGCGCGCGCCAGCGTGTTCGCCCTGGGCGCCATCCTGTACGAGCTCTTGACGGGCCTCGCCGTCGGCCCCGGCATGCGCCGCCCGAGCGAGGTCGTCCCCACTTTAGGCGCTAATTTCGAGGCCATGCTGGCCAAAGCGCTGGTCTCCGATCCCGCGCATCGTCCCGACGATCTGAACGCGCTGGCCCAGGCCCTGCACAGTTTCGCGCCGCCCGGCAGCGTGGTTCCCCCGCCCCCCGCGGACACGTCGCACCTCGATCACGACGTGGGCTTCGACGTCGATGTCTCGATGTCCATGCTGCCACCCGTGCCGAGCGGCAACAGCCCGTACAACCTGGGTGTGATCCAGCAACGTGCGCGTGTCCCCGGCGACGCCACGAGCGAATTGGCAACACTCAAGGCGCGCCTCGAGAGCGATCCTCGACCCCGTTACGTCGTCATCAAAGATGGCATGGACCACGGCCCGTTCAGCGCGGTCGAATTGCTGCAACAAATCGCCACTCACACCTTCCTGGACGCGGACGTCGTGCGCGACTCGCTCAGCCAGGACGAACGCGCGATCAAAGATTGGGACGAGTTCGCGCCGTTCGCGGAAAATGCCCGACTTTCCCGGGACATAACCGCAGAAA
>Ga0247760_1000990_pt1 | contig 28690 bp, 28 predicted proteins | sample UWRJL171409R4_FD_179936 | JGI IMG/M metagenome (GOLD analysis project Ga0247760, IMG submission 179936) | Plant litter microbial communities from Arlington Agricultural Research Station in Wisconsin, United States - UWRJ-L171-409R-4 | ecosystem: Environmental > Terrestrial > Plant litter >... | reverse complement strand
AGGGGGGGGGGTTAGTTGTGGGGTTGGGAAGGAAAGGGGAGGGGAGGGGGAGCCGACCGTTGGGAGGGTAGTCCCAGGAGGGGGCGAGGAAGTATTGCTTTGCTTGGTTCGACATGGTGGTTGCTGTTCGGTGGGTGATGTTCAATTGCTGGAGTTGAAGAGCGATGGGGAAGGAAAGAGAAGTCACAATCATCATGATGGTGGGGTTAGTGTTAGGACCTTATAGTTTCAGTTACCTAGCTTGGGGTTGGGCTCTGGGATTGGCGTGGCGGGCTGTAGGCTAGTAGTTCTCCGTTCTTGCCACATTGGGTAGGGGCCCAATAGAGTCTGAGGCAAAGGTGTGAGTGCGCACGAAGGGACTTCTTCCCGAAGCTCTCTACTCTGGAAACCAATCTCCCCCATCGTCTTGGATACAAAACGAATCCCGCCCCTGGGGCGTTGTTTCTGAAGTAAGAGTCGCGGATGTGTTGTCCTTCGCTCCCATCAACTAGCCGCTGATTAGACTCTTCCACAACCTGGCTGCACTCGCCGTCCTCCGACCTCTGCCCCCCGGCACCCGAATGCTTTACGACCCGACCAACGTTGCCCACCCCTACACCATAGCTAAAACACTAATGGTCCGGCTCTGCGCTGTAGATATCGAGACCGTCGAGTCCTATGTCCACAGCTGGGCCCTCAGAATACTCTCCCATGATCGTCACCGGGCTCTTTGGCTCAACATGCACCCTCATTTCATTTTTCCAAGGCCGAAGACCAAGGCCCATGGACCACGACAATGATGCCACCATGACAGATATGGTTCCCGAAATATTCACCCGTGTGTTTGCTATCATGCGGGCCGTCCAGCGCGAAATGGCGAGGAGGTACTTTGATGAAATTGATTGCAATAGGGGGCAGCTGAAGGAGCTCTTGGGTCAGAATGATGTAGGCGCGGATAATTAGGGCGAGAGTGGGGGGAGCTCGGGAGGGGAGTTGGCGGCGTTACAGCAGTCTTGGAGTGAGCTGGCTTTGAATTGACATTTGGGTTTGACTTTGGGTAATTTGGGGTTGGTTGGAGGGAGGATTAGCGTTTGGGGGGCGACCAGCATGGAGCATAAAGAGATGTGGTTTCTGGTGTGCTTTGTGGGTGGATGAGTAATGGATAAAACAGCAAGCGATCAAGTGATGGATCCTGGCGCTCAGGGTTGCCATTGTCAGTTATGATCATCAAATCACTAATCTCTTTTCTCGCTTCTCTCGCCACCTAGCATCGTCAAAGAGCATCAACTCCAAGACGCGTAGAAACTGGCAGCCAGCCATCAACACCTCAAGGAAAGCAGCGCCAACAGCCATGGGAACTAAAACCAGCGTTGTCCAAACTCCCTTGGCCGAACAGAGGTCAAACATGGCTTGAATGCATCTCGCCTCTGTAGTGTAAGCCTCACCTGGATGTTGAAGGACTCGGAGTTTTCGGCCACGGAACCTCTGACATTGGCGGACGCATCACTTGGGTATCTTATCCTTCTGGGATAGGATGAATACAAGGCTGGAGAAAAAAAAAAGAAAAAAAGCTAACACTCCACTTTGCATTCCATACCTGATACTTTGATTGGTAGTTACAGCACAACACAGCGCCTTGAGAGGCGCTCGGACTCCCCAAAAGATTCACCTTCGCTGATAATGTACTCCACCAACTCCTTCTTCCACTTCTGCAGATCCTCCTCCGAAATCCCCGGTGCCGCGTCCAGTTCAGATACGAGCTTGGTGACATTCAGCTGAGATGCAAGCTCCTGGACAAACCCACGAACAACTGAAGCACAATCGCTGACGACGAGACTGTGCAACCCCGGGCTGACATTGATCATGATGTGTTTCAACATCCGCTTTGTCGTGTAGACGCGACACAGATCAATGTATTTGTAGAGAGGGAGAGGGAGAGGCGTGTTCCGTTCTTCAAAGGCCGTGACATATTCCTTTTTCCGTTCGTCGGCATAACGTAGATGAATCAGGATCACCCTCCCTTTTTTGGAAAAGTCTGCAGGCTCTTCCCTTCGTGGTTTCGAATCCTCCAGTCTCATAATGTGAAGTGGCTTTTCCAAGCTGAGCACGGGGTCGTCCGGAGTCAACTTGTCGCAAGCTCGAATCAAAACCGCTGCGTGGCCGAGGTTAAGACGATCGCTGCCGGACTGGCGAAAAAACCCTGCGCCTATCTTGAAGTAGGTGGATAGATTCCCCGGCTGGGGGCCAAGATACTTCCGGACCTTTTCCTTGTCCGTTTCTTTGGCCATCTTCACGTCGTTGGAGTCGACGCCCCTGGGCTCATCTTGGACCACACCCGTTAGACCAGTGCTCTGAGCGCCGGTCCGAGCCGACGCCTCTTGAGCTCGTTCACGCTCCTCCATCTTCTGGTGGTTGAAGTCCTTTTTGCCAAACGGACCCGCTGTTTTCGACATTTTCGTACAACACAACTGCCGCGAGATAAGCCACAACAAGTAGAGATATTAGGGTAAGAGCGTTGCACCTTGATCACAGAGACACAAACGTTGGTGGGTGCGGCGCTAATGGCAAAGTTGGCTGAGGGGTTGAGACGGCCACTTGTCCAAGGGCTCCCCGTACTTTGGAGACTATCAGTGCGTGTGGGTAGGAAGAAGGGCTGTTGTGTCTTGTGGAATTGGCTGGAGATGGGGGAGAGAGATTGACGCTTTTTGAGCTCAACCTGAACGGTGGTCGGGTGCGGCCGGGAAATAAAACCGCGCATCTCCACCCGGCCAAAAACCACTGCCGGGTCCGCATCCGATACACCGCCACAAAGCCGGGCACCGTTCCGCTTCCCATTCGAGGCTGCGTTGACCACAGCCTGGCGCCAAGACGCGGGCGGTGCCCGGCGGTTGCAGTCGGTCAGCGGTCGAGAACTGCCGATAAGGCCATGCGGGATTGGGGGTGGGTGAAGAGGGTTGCACGCTGCAGACGATAAGTAGGGTTGCCTTTTATTATCATTTGTTGCAGGCTGTCTCTGGCTGACCTTCGGCAGCCTTGAAAAGTTGACTCTGCCGCTAGGCAGAAATGGCGGAATGGGTCGGGTGCCGGCTCGCCCCGCATCGTTGCCGACTGCGCGCCGGGTTTGACCAAAACGTTTGGGCCAGCGTCATCGGAAGCCTTCCTACCTAGTTGCAATTTGGTGCACGGCTTGAGCCGGCCTATCCATCTGGCGGCTGTGCTGCAGTCTCCCATTGTCGAATGATAGACTGAAAGCCACTTCGCTCCATTCCCTTATCTTGAGGGTTGTGTTTCCGGGCGACATCCTCAGGGTGTGTCACAAGATCAAGCGGCCGGAGGGTATCGGCTTTGCCGGCGGTGAGGCTTCACCGAAATGTACCTTAGGCATTCAACTTTTCAATGGCTCGAGCCTGACGCTGGAGGGTAAAAGGGGTGTCACTTGGTTGCCAATGGTTCCGTGTGCTGCCCATCTTTCGTTCAAGCTGTCAGCTTGAGAATATTGCACATGGCAAGGCTCGCTAATATAAAGTCGAGCGAAAAAGTCAGGTGGTGCCAGACATGGGCATCTTTTACCCGTCCTGATCTGCCAGGGGTCTCACGGCGTTGAGCAGCCACTTACCTGACATTTGACACTTGTCTTTCAGTCCACTTGTGTGGCAGTAGCCCGGGAGTTTCCCAATTATTCTCAATCCTCTTCATTCTAATGTCGGCTGGTGGAACTTCGCTCCCCGCTGTTCCCGGTTCGGCCGGATCGAGCGAGTATGATCAATCTCCGGGCACTAAGACTCCTAACGAGCGGTGGAGAGGCTTGGTCAAGACAGTCAACTTCGTTATCCAAGTACTTCGTCCCCACGAAACGGCGAGGCGGGATATCTACATTGTGACTAGATCTCCAGCAGAGCTTCGCCCCTGGCCCTGGGTCTTGTTAGGCGAAAGTGAAGAGGCCGTCCTCCGCCCTCTCGAAGAAGCCATTCGTGCAGGGCAAGCTCCGAGCATAACAGAGCTAGCCGCTGCAGGGGTTAAGCATTGGTCTCTTTTTCTGGTTAGCGACAACTGGCGCTGGACGCTGTTCGAGATGGTGAAGTGCGGATCGACCATGGAACCGCGACGGTTACGAGATGACAAAGCTCCGGGTCGCATATCTGGAAAGTGCCGATTTTATCATGTTGGGCAGACGACTCTTGATGATGATTACATTATGAAACTCGGTACGTCTTTCACTCTCACACAGTTAGTAATTACCTCGGATACGCTCAGGGGCTAATTTTAGGAATAAGCCCAGGCCATCCCCCTTCGAAAGGGGGAGATCTATCACTTATTCCGTAACAACTGCCAGACCTTCTGCCGATTTCTTTACCTCTGCATCAGAATACCGTACAGCTCAAACATGGTCTTCGAGTCATTACATGCAATTCCCGATAAGTTCTTCGACGGGGTAGTACGACGGCAGCTCAGAGAGTTCGAGGCCATCTCCTTGTACAGCTGGGGAAAAGCCCTGATAACACCTCAAGTTCGGGAAGCGCTGCCCATGTCGGTAGAGATGTTACTCTCGGTGCTATCTCGGCTCGCGCTTGTTGCCTGCGTCATCTTTGTCTTGATGGGCTTCAGCAAACTGCTCGTTCTCTTAGTGATGTTCATAGCCGTCCGATACGCTCGGCTGAACGTCTGGAGGGTTCTGTCAAAGTATCTCACCACGCCTCCTGAAGACCTCTGTTGCATCCTCCATTTTGGAGACGGCAAATTGGATCTCCGGACAGAATTGATGAGGATCCCTCTTGGGCCTCTTGGCATTCTATTTTACCCTCCGACTTCAACAATACCCCTCTTTGATCCACAGTACGATTTCGTTCCCCGGTCCAAGCTAGCGGTGTCGTTTGAGCGCTTCTGCCTCTTCAGGCAGATTGAGGACGTCCCTGTCGGCTTTGACTGCGAAGACGTAAAAATGGCTAGCATGACTACGCTGCCGGACCCCGTGGAGCTCGAGAAGTTTCTCGCTCTTACCGACGACTCCCTGCAGAAAGAATACCAAATTGGTCTCGCTTTTCTGGCAACGACCGGCCACGCGGAAGTCGTTCTGCGTCACGGCAATCTCAGTGCAGGCCACGAGCGAACGAACCTCGATTTGACCTCACAGCCACCAATCATTTCCTCACGCAACTTGCTTGTGCTCGAAGACGGCGAATTGAAGAAGGCAAAAGACATCGAGCTACGGATACTCCACCTCCGCTATACCAACGGAGACTCTTCGAGCCTAGAGCTAGCTCTTGAAAAAACTCCGTCTGGCAATGTACAATATTGCCGATATGTCGACCTCTACCGCATCCGGACAACGGAACGCCAGCTCAGGCAGATCGCCCTCAGATCTTGTCCATCCCTGCATTGCATCCTGTTGGATGACTGCGCCACTTTCGCCTATAACTTCCTCACCGGGGTGCTCGATCACCTGGAGAGTCGCGGTTTGTTGTCCAAGACACAAAAGTCGTCGCAACGGCAACTCCTGCTGTGGGAAAATCATGTCATAAACGGGGTGGTAGGCCAGTCCGAGGTTACCTCGAGAATAAGCAGCACCGTCGCGAGCGAAATCCAGCACCCTCTTGCCTCCGCCACCCCGGGAACGTGATGGTGAAAGCCGCCTCAGAAAGGGGAGCGGGCATGTATGAGGAAGTAGACTGTTGAGCCAGGGGGGGGGGGCAGATACGCAAGTGGACATCGGCAAGGGTTGCTCAATTTTTGCAATAGAAGGAGACTCTACTAGACAGGCACTAGAAACCGAACACGCTTCCTTGATACCCAACACATCTCCGAAACATTCTGCCACGTACCCTATGTCCCGGGGTAGTCGAGTCCATGGTCATGCCAGGCCAATATCCCACATATCCATCATGGTATTGGATGAATCCTTTCCGTTTACTGCAGTCTCCAGTTGCGTCCGAGAAAACTCCCATTTTATACGGCTGGCATTGGCGTTAATGTTTCATCGCCTCTAAGTAGCGTTATAGAGCGTTCACGCTGGTGACTCTTTCGTGATTTCCGATAGTTTTGAATGATCTCCCAGCAGGCGAGGAGACAGCTCGCTATTCCTGTAAAGAGTGGAAGAATCTGTCCAGCCGATCCAAAAGCCGTAGAGGTAACCAAGTCATTCACTGCAACCATCCTCTCGGCCGACACAATGGCGATGAGAGGCCCTGCCAAATATATCAAGAAGTAATGGGCCAGCCTGACGATAAACTGGATTGGCTGAAGAACCGACGAAGAAATACCGGGAAACGCCGGTTTGAGGATCCTCCTCAGCCACATCTTGAAGGAGTAGGCAGTTACGAATCGCGCAGAGAGAGGAGCCATCACGCCGGCGTAGTAGACGGCTACCAGTCTCGGGCCAGATCCAATACCGTCCGATAGGCTCGCAACATGGATGAAAAAGACGATGAGGAACGCCACTCCGCCAACAACGGCAAGTCCTGCCGCAGCACGAGTCCACACGTGGCTCCGGATGTCAAATACGAACAGCAAAGCCGCTTTAGCGCCACAGACGGGATCCGCCATCGAGTCGATGCCTCGCAGCCAATACCAAGCACCGAACAAGGTGAAGATGGTGAAGTACATGTTTTGGAACACCAGCGACAAGTCGGCGTGCAGTTCCAAGGTTTGCACGTCGTCTTGGCTGCGGAGCTCGGCTTTGTCGTCGTCGCGAATTTCCAAAATGTACGACTCTGCATAGAACAGGACGACAGTCAGGTAGTATGACATAAGATAATCGATCGAGAGTGCTGTGCCGTGAAAAACGTTGATCGCTGTGGCGAGGGCTACTGCCGACGCCAGGATGTTGGAGGCCGTGCGGACCCTCGGCCGCGCCTCGAAGCATTCGGAGTTGCGGAGCATGAAGCCGGCGGCCCATTGAAGATACATCCCGATCCTTATTCCAGTGCCGTACAAATCGATGTCGGTAATCGTTTCGCATTGGCCTTTGAACGCGAGAGCTTCAAACTGGCTGCCGCTGCGTAAAAAATTAGACGGTGATGACGTAGCGATTGCCGACGAGACAGCTCTTGGGAGGTTGGGGAGGAGTAGGCGCCACATAATGTCAGGAGAGGATGAAGGTATAATGCAAATTTGATTGCTAACAAAATGGTGAACCGTAGGTACTCATGGAGTTAGGGTCCGGGATGTAGAATGTTTCAGGTATACCTGGGGGATGTGGAATTTGCCCATAAGTCTTTGTGGGTTAGGAGGGTACGAAAATGGGATCTCTCGGCCCTAAGTGACGACCCTTGGGCTGGGGCGGCCTTATCTCTCCCCGCAGGAGGGACGGTGCGGAGATATTATAAGCACGGACTGTCGCACGGCGTGCTCAGCGTACTTGGCGTGCTTACTACTGAGCCCCAGGAAACAACTAAGCAAAGTGCTCAGTTGCTTAGTCGTTCCCAGGACTGAGCAATAGAGCAGGGTACAAAGTACATGGTCATCCCAGTAGTATAAATACCATCATCGTGACTACGATGTGTAAGGGACCCTTCTGGTTCCTCACGCTAGTAATTTACTGTGTATCTGAGATCTACTGCACCTTGCACTAAATTCACGACCTTGTTTGAGAGTGTAACTATAAGCTGAAATAAAAATACTAAGCTCTAAAGAACAAAAACCCTAAGAAATAATAAAGCGTACCTTATAATAAATAACTGCATACCTTGTAACTAAGACCTTTAAATCTTTAACTTTGAAACAATCTTATTTAAAGTATAAATAAGCCACATAACGCTCTAAAATAACCTTTAAATATTATAAGTAGACTTTAAAAATAACTTTAATTATAAAAATAGAAATATAAAGCTATTACGACCTGTACCTGGTACAGACTTAAAGGACTGGTCAGGTTAAGATAAAGCGTATAGCAGGACGCTGAAGAAGGCAGGCGTTCCAAAGACAGCTTATTAAGCTCGCACTACTAAACGGGAGTTAATTTAACTTCTAAGATTATAATATTAATTAGTTATTCTTATTATAAGCTCTTTAAGCTTAACTTATTTTATAAGGTTATAAGTTAAAGTGAGTTATATTAACTTGAGGCGCTGGTGTAGGCTTGCGCGCAGCGCAGCCGCTTTTGTGTTAAGCTCCTAAATTACAGTTATCGTGGCACGGCAATAGCAGTTGGTCTGTGTGGCGCACTATTAAAATTTCTATCACGCGCGCGGCACGTGCTCTGTATTCTAGTTTCTAATTAATCACTCTATCCGCAGTTTAATTCCACCTAGTAGCCGACGGCTACTGTTTTCTATATATGCAGTATTCTTTCTGTTGCTTTTAGATGTGTAAGTGCTCTAGTTTAGATGAGGGCTCTGTTAGGGAGAGCTTTGCTCTGTAAGTAAACAGTTTAAGGAATCTGATAACCTCTCCTCAATCTAATTCTTCTTTATTTCTTTTACTTACCTACCTTTGATTAAGGTAAGAAGATTATTAAAATGGATCAGTTATATTAAACGACTCTTTTATGCTTAATACGTTTAACTACTTTATATTTCACTTCTTTACGTTTAACTCCCTTATATAGCGGCTTTGTTAATAACAACGATTTATTTTAATGTTTTTACGTTTATTTAAAGTAAGAAAGAGATAAATATATATATATATATACAGGGTTTTTACTAGACAGAACTACTGGGTTAGATTAATGACTAGAGCTAGAGATTGTTAGGAAGGGCTCTGGTGATAGATTAATGGCGCTTTATTAGATTTTAACTCCTTTCTATTAAAGGAGGTCTGTTATTAAGTACATTTAGATCTAGTGTGCAGTGTTTATATTAAGGCGAGGCTTTATTATTCAGTTTATCTTACTTAGTTTAAAAGCAGATATACCTTGTGAAAGTACCAGATGGTGTGCCTGTAAAACATTATATTAACAAGGCCAGCATGCCTTAAAATTACTATTTGAAAGCTAGTAAGCTTTATATACTACAGTAAAAAGGCTTATAAGCCTTATAACTATGTAAATCTACAGCTCTTACTTTAAACTAGCTATTACTATTACTTTTACTATTAGGCTATTGCTTAGTTAAAAGCCTTAACATTTTTCAGCACTACTTTTGGCCTAGCCACTTCTATTTCCATATATAGCTACACCTTAACCTTATTAAAGACCTCCTTCCTTCACCCTTTAATTAGATGGTTAATAATTAAAGTATTTATACTTAAAGCCACAGCGTTGCGTGGATGCCTTAGCTCTTTAATATCTACTTAGCTAAGTTATAATAAGGCTGATATACCTTAAAACTGCTATAAGGTATTACAGTAATCTGTGGAACTACATTAGTATCTGTGAGGCTGCGCCGCTCTAGCTTCCAGTCCTTATAAAGCCTGTGCTTTCCAGCCAGACGATTAATAGCTAGAGGTATGGTAATCTGCAGAACTATATCGGTACCTGTGTGGCTAAGCCGCTTGGCATTTATAGACCAGGGGGTGTGATTCTAACTGCTAGCTAGAAGCAGAAAGTGGGGAAGAATTTGTATGCAACTACTGCTGCCTCATCATGTCGAGTTCATTGGCTCTTGACGAGGACAAATGGGCGTCAGTACCTGAGTCTGCGAGGCGAGAAGATGGGACAGACGTGCTAATAGATTATTTAATTAGAGCTCACGTCAAGAAGGACCTGTTCCCGTACATATGCGTATTTGAAGATTGCGACGAACCGTATCAGCTTTATGCAACGAGCGAGGAGTGGTCGTCGCATATGAGCTCCCAGCATCGGATCAGATGGTACTGCTCTGCAAATAGCCATCCACTCTTCTCTACCGACACCCGCAATGACTTTCTTTAACATTTTCAAACGTCGCATCCTAGAAGGTTTCGAAAGACACAGCTTCCCTTCATCGCTGATAACTGCAGTCGCCCTGTGAAACCGACAATCACACACTGCCCCTTTTGCAAAGAGGAGTCGCCAGGTAGCTTGGAGGCTCATGTTGGACAAAATCTTCACTATTTTGCCTTCCAGTCAATTCCTTGGATTCCAAGAAGACTGGTTTGATTTCGAGGGCATCGGGGCGCACCACTCTTTCCGATACGTTTGATGACATTCCTACGACTCATGTCACACCCGGCCAGGTAACTGTTGGGGGTAAGGTATTTTCCCGAGGACCCCCATCCCTGGAAGAGCCAGTCGACTATTCCGACTCTCTGTTGGTGAAGACATTCCCCGAGGTAGATACGACCCTGGAAAGTCTTCGAGCGTCGATTAAGGCACGAGATGACCAAGGATGCACAGTCGGAAAGCAGGTCTCGCTGGAAGAGACGCACCACGAAGGACCTCGCCACTCGGAGGAAGCGATACAGAAATTGAATACCGTGCGTGTGAAGGAGACGATTCAGGAAAGCGGCCCACAGTCTCTTGAAGGAGAGATACGGCGGGAGTTAGGGCTTCTATATGGAAATGAAGACAGCCGTCGGAAGCTGTTCGGGCTTTCATTTCGAAGGAGATCTGGAGCAAGAGGTGCGCAAAGAACTTGAACTACTAAGGTTGTCACACAGCCCTGATACAATTTGAGAGATCGACTTGCATCTTCGAAAAGAAGTTGAGGGAAATAGTACCGTTTCATTCCTGCAGGCGTGTTCAAGCTTTGGTTCTCATTGGCGCGTGGGCTTGGAGCATTTCCGGCTGGATGTAGTTTTTTGCAAGTGATATATTTACTATCTTGTTTGTTTGATGAAAAATTGGGTTGGCCGATCAACCGTCCTCCTTGGCATCAACGGGCACGGCGCCCCGGGATGCGACTATCTTGAACGTTAGGGTATTCTGCAGCCCTAACTCCCTCAGCCAATAACCGCTCGTAGGTTTGAACTATACTCTGCTTGATTTGGCACCAGGCTCTGCGGCACGAGAGCCCTTAGAGGCGTGTCCAACAAACGCACGGTTCGCTTGGATCCGCAAGTTAGGCCACCATTGGGCGTCGACACCTCCCACGACTCCTCGAAACCCCATGATATTGAAGGCCACCGCTGCGGCCCCCTTAACCCATCGCGGGTGATTTCCCTTGCCCCGTTCTGAGCAGCAACGCCGAGTCTTATCTGAGCCCCCGAAATTGAGAGCCTTCTCGGTATGTCTGCCGCCCGTGCAACGTGAAGCTGTAACGGGGGGTGCATGTTTGCTGAAACCACCCCCAAAGCTGAGCCTGAGGTCTTCCGATATCTAGAAATATCTCAACACTTCGACCTGGCGTAACGGGCCCTACTGGCTCATAGCCATCGCTCATGTCTGAGTCGACCGACATTTCAGATCTTGATGATTTCGAAAGAGATTTGGAAGCTACTGTGGGGCGTGGCAACCTACATACAGCAGCAGAGCTAAGGATCGAGGTTGCTGATCGTGAAGCGACTATAGCAGCTTTACGACGTCAATTGGTGGACCGAGATGCCACAACATCGCGGCCACGACAGCGAATTGTGTCAGAATCTAGCACTCATGGCCAATTGTGGTGATTGTTGTGTATTGGTGTTGTTCTGTGGAAGAGAATCTCTGGCCTACAGGGTCCCCTATTGCCAAGCCGGCTACTTCCGCGAATGGCTCCAATTGCTTATATAAGCTGACAAATTGCCAATCGTGACGCAACGATAACAAGCTTAGAGCGGCAAGTTAGAGAGTATAACACAACGATAACAGGGTTACGGCAGCTAGTTGCTGGTCACGAGACTATGATATCAAATCTACGGCAGCAACGGAGTGAGGATGGCGCAGCACCGCCACAGCTACGGCAACAGGTACTTGAGCGTGACGCAACGATAACAGAATTACAAAATGAGGCGATGATTTGCAGAGTGTCGGAGCTAGAGTTGAGGCAGCGGCTGAGCGACACGATGGATCAAATGCGAAAGCTGAGGGATAGCGGAGCACCTGCACTGATCCAGCTGCATGTAGGATGGTAACCCAGCAGTTGAGGGCCCGAAGCACGACCTTATCATGATACCGCGGAAAGGCGGCTGACTTTCGCGGTGAGGCAGGAACTCCTCATCCAGGATGCCATCTTAGTGACGTGACTCGAGAACGGAGCTCTGAAGTGGAATATCTCGCATTTGTGGTCGCTGAACAGAAGGTTCCGAGGAAGCACTGCGCAATATGCGGACTCCCTGATTTGGGCAAGCCGCTGCGCGGGATTGGGCAATTGCGGCTGGGGCCCAGTGCCGTATTCCGAGGAAGGACCAGAGCCTCACCTGGCCCTTCCCCTCAACCTCGGCTCCGAATTGTCAAATCTCAGACCACCTCAGTATCTCGACATACGCAAAAGTTGAAGTATGCACCCGGCCGGCGACAGAAACCCCCTTACCAGCGATCCGGGTAGGATGTTACCTGCTATAACGGCCTTGTCCGAGTACACTTCGCAACGAGTCCACGTTTGAAATGCCAGCGCAGCGTCTCTGCCAGTTCAATGCTCTTAGGGTGTGCGTTAATGGCGTTGATGGCGGTGGGTTCTGCACTGTGGACCGTATTGCACGAACGGGGACTGGTATCAAAAAACTGTCCAAAGTGCTCAAACCAGCCGAGTGGTGCGTCAAGCCTTCATATGGAGGCCTCTCTGGCGTCTCTAGGGTCTGAGGCGTTGCGGACTTGGCCGCAGCGGGCTCAGGGACAGGTAACGGTGTGGGGGCCGGCAGGCTAGGGGGCCCAGAGGTGTCGGGTGGCGGAGGTATGGGTGATGTCGCGTCGGCGGTGAACGATGGGGTTGCTAATCCGATGTTTTCTTTTAATATAAGGGTCAGGGAGCAACAGCAACTCCCCAATCAGAATACCGACTACAATATGTTAAGAGAGTTCATTGGCAGCTAACACGGCTTAAAGAGTGTCACAATCCGAGGGGTATCGGTGGGGCATCCGTGGGGTAGTAGACGGGGACACCGGGGTACGCCCAGTTGACTATTTGAAGATTTACCATTGGAAACAGGGCGTGCGCTTCGCAATTCAACAATATTTGAAATTAAAACTTTATACCGTCGACATGTTGATTCATAATTTTCAATCAGATTTTAGATACGGCTTAATAAGTGCAAATACTTTCTGGTTGGGCTGGGGGGTTGTCATTTGATGATTGGGGACGCAATCGCGCGGATGGGTTCTGTGTAACACACAGTAAGCAGGCCCACTGTGTCTTTCTTTATCTTCTTATTGACCAACTGGACTCAGAGCCTTGCGCATCGAACTGGCAGCCGAACACGTCCACCAACTGTCAAATGCGCCAACAACCACCAACCACGTGCCTGCTGCATGATGCAATTTGATTACTTTCCCCAGCTGAAGAGGGAATCGTAGTGAAGATTGACCATTCAGAGCTGACATCGCGATGCCAACAGCTGTTTCGAAATCAGGCGCACTAGGGGTCTATGATTTTGAATATCATCTATGGGAAGATGGTGTTTGCGAGCACCACTTTTATTGGAAACCGAGATGCCGTGGAGATTGTGGAGAAGTATGTTGCCAGCGTGGCTGTTTGTCGAGTTGCGTTGATGTGTGAGCTGGTAGGGCTTCGTGAGTCGTGTTTTCGGCCGAAAAAGGATGATTCCGATCTGGGGCTGGGCTCGGGGAATCATGAGAGTGAGAGTGACAAGGCGGTTGTGATTACTAGTTGCTCGACTGTCTGATCAAAATGATTGTGTTATCAATGCGTTTCAATTTTTGCAATAGGCTGCTGGCTATGAATGATAGCGGCTTTAATCCCGCTCAGGAAAATGTATCAAGTTAATACTACCCTGGAATACTACTCCTAGTGTACGTCTATAGTTTGGCCACCCTTTCTACCAATAGTAATCTAGTGTAATGAGGTATCTCGTTAGTTCTACTAGCGGGAGCACTGCCCCTTGAAGTTCTTGGAGTATGCGCAGGAAAGAAGCCCACTGTCCAGCGCTCGAAATGGCTCCCCAAACCGCCTCTGTAGGTCAGCGCCGGTCTTTGAGTCCCGACTCGTCTTCGCGCACAGTTGATCTTGGAGATTAGATTTGCATTGAGAAGCACGAGACTTGATATCGAACAGCCCCTACCTCATGGCTCTCCCTTTGACAAATGTGTTGTCATCGGCCCGCTGAAATTGGCTTATTCCATCTCAATAGTTCCTATTACCATTCAGTTAGATATGCACCGCGGGAAGGCACTTGGCCCAACGCTTGAAAGGAGTAGGAGAGCGACTAACCAGGGGGCTTGCTGGTGATGTCGTAAGTCACCCGTGCGATACCTTCGACTTCGTTGACGATACGCGTGGAGATCTTCTTCAGGAGACCAAAGTGGAACTCGAAAGGCTAGAAGGACGTTAGCACAAAGAAAGTGAGAAAATGGGAGATTTGTTTTACCTCTGCGGACATGAAGTCGAGCGTCTTGACAGCACGGAGGCTAAAGTGGGGTCAGTGGCTATCTCCGTTGTGAGGGTAGGATTCGATACTAACATGGCGATAAATCCGTAGACCCGGGCATCGCCCTGAACACCCACAGCTGTTGAATGTCAGTGATCGGTTCAAGTTGCAGACACTGATGCCGTCTTGACTGGATCAACGAAACCACCCCGCAAAGAACATACCTCTGTCTTGGCTGATGGCAACGTAAGCCTGGCTCATCTCGTCGTACACGCCGGCCGCCTTGATCTCAGAAATGAAGATGTGGTCGGCAGCACGGGCAATCGCAACCCTCTCAGGGGTAACCTCTCCGAGGATGCGGATGGCAATACCAGGGCTATTTGGGACATCAGAGTGGCTCACAAAACCCAAATCAGGAGCAGGACACATACCCAGGGAAGGGGTGGCGCATCACAAGGTCTCTGTGGATGCCCAACTCTTCACCGAACTTGCGAACCTCGTCCTTGAACATCTCGCGCAGCGGCTCAATCAGTTTCAGCTATTTGATATTATTAGCGCATGCAAAGTCACTTTGATGAAGGGGCTGGGTACCTTGAGCGTGTCAGGCAGTCCTCCGACATTGTGATGCGTCTTGATCGTGGCGCTTGGCCCTCTGTAAGAAACACTCTCGATGCTGACCAAAGGTTAGTATTTGCGGAATGAGGGTCTGAAGATTTGGCATACACGTCGGGGTAAAGCTAAGAGATCTGGCGTCAGTCTTATTCTAACAGGAGAAAAGGGGTGGGTGCATACTGTGCCTTGCAAGAACCACTCAACCGGACCTGCGTTTGGTGTGTTCTCGGCATCCTTTTCGATTCTGAGCGCTTCCTTCTGGAAGAGATCGATAACTGGTCCATGTTAGCGTATTGACAGCGTTCTGGCGACGCATGACGAGAAACGTACAGGTTGCTCCGATAATCTTCCTCTTCTTCTCAGGCTCGGCAACGCCCTTGAGACGCCCCAGGAAAAGGTCGGCCCCATCAACAACAGTCAAGTTGATGCCGAGATGCTTCTCGAGCGTTTCCTTGACCTGCTCGCATTCGTTGAGGCGCATGACGCCTGAATAGAGTCGGTCAGCAATCTTGCCCGTAATATCCGGGCTTTTCAGGGGCTCGCTTACCGTTGTCAACGAGAATGGCGTGGAAACGGTCGCCTGCATCCTGGTCAGCGATTTGGGGAAGTAAAAGCAGATCTTTGTGGCTGTACCGATTGCCTCCTTCATGAGCTTGGCTGCCACGGTAGAGTCCACACCACCAGACACGGCTCCAATGACCTGTGCGCGATCACCCACAAGATGTCTGATGCGGATGATTTCCTTCTGGATGAAGTCTTTCATCACCCAGCTAGCCTGCGCCCCGCAAATATCGATAGCGAAGTTGCAGAGGATCTCAGTACCACGCGGTGTCTATCGCAATGTCAGTCGAAGGAAGCACGAGCTGTCAAGTCAGACGCCAACTTACGTGCTCCAGTTCCGGGTGAAATTGTACGCCTGCAAGACATCAAGGTCAGTCATCGGCAACCAACGGGCAAGTTGTGATCAAAGCTCGAGCGGACAAGGATGTACACACCATAAATCGGCTTTGTCTTGTGGGCAATTCCTGCGTACTCTGAGTTCTTCGTGCTTGCGACAGCGACGAATCCCTCGGGCAGCTTGACTAGCTTGTCAAAGTGGCTCATGTATGCTAGTCAAGTTAGACAAGAGCCTGGAGCAGGTTCAAGACAGTAAAATCTCACCGTGCATCGTCTCTCCGAGACCGGCGAAAAGGCGGTTGACGTGAGTGTCCGCCCCCTGAAGGATAGTGACGTCGGCATGGCCGTACTCTGCATGATAAAATGTTAGAAACCGAGCCCCGTTCCGAGCTGATTTATTTCAAATCACGAACCTCTAACAACTCCCTTCGCGACATTCTCCGAGTTCATTCTCCAGGCAAGCTCCTACACACGATTGATTAGCTGTTGCCCCGATGATCAACCGCTGCCGCCGAGTTGTTCTGCCATGCTGGTAAACGACCAATCAAGATGCATGTAATCCGAACGTTCAGCCGGTCAGCCCTGAGCCGAATGATGGCAATCTAAGCCTCTTGAAATCAAGTCATTTTCGCGCGGCCTAGCTCAATGACGGAACAGGAACACCGCAGAGAGACCCTGATGGCATGAAATCGTATGGAAGAAACAAATCGAGGCCCGATCTTACCTGGCAACCGTAGCTAGACCCAGAGGTTAGCAAGGAAATCCAATTTGTAGCAAGAGCGGCCATACCATATACCCAAAATGGGTACACCAAGGTCGAACACAGCGGGGTCGACGTCTTCAAAGCATCAGCACGACTATCATTCGAGATACAAAGCAGAGCCGCTTACGAGGTGCGCCATCTTCGTAAACAGATGACGGTCCTGCATGTTATCAGCCAATCTATACATCCAATAGCACGCATTGCGCAGAGACGCGAGAGCCTACCGCCAGACAGAACGATGCCCTTGGGCTTGAAGGGAAGATCGGCGAGCTTCGTGGTGCACGGCAGAATCTCAGCATACACCTTGAGGCTTCGCAACCGGCGGAGGATCAAGTGGCTCGTCTGGCTGCCAAAGTCCAGGACGAGGATGGTCTGTCGCGCACGAGGTCAGCATTCCACGCGCCCCAGCGCAAAAACGTTGCCTGCTCCTTGCGCTCCTTGTTCGCTTTGACTGTGTCGATGTCGCCGACCCCGATTGGTGTACGCGCCGAGTCGTTCCCGCTGCCCAAGCTGGATTCTGTCGTCGAAAGCCCCCCTGTCTCCTTTTTGGTGATCCCCTGTAGTTCGTTCCCCGTCCGCGAATCTTGCGACAGAGAGGCAGTCGCGCGTTCAGGGGCGCGGGCGCACATATTCGTAATCGATGTATTCGAATCGGACTCGCCAGTAGCTTCTTCAAAAATGCATTGTCGACTTCGGGGAAAATTCGTGGAAATTCGTGGCTCGTCCTCAGGCGGTTTCGGCAGCGGGCAGATCGTCGGTCATGGCGGGGTTGTCGGCGGCGCATCGCACAGTCATTGTTCCCAAGGAACCTCGCAAGCAGGCAATTTCGCGGGAAAATGGACGTACGTCAAAGGTGTTATGGGGCGCCTCGGCCTCGACATGGTCCGCCATCTTGAATGCTTTCTCGACTGCGAGTAGGGTGCTGGCTTGGGCGCAAAAGGGGTGCTTGCTCGGGCGAAGACGGAGGCTGCCGCCGCCAAATCGAACTCGGAAAAACAATAAAAATCTCGTTGTGGTCTGTGCATAGCGGGGGTGGGGTCGAATCTATCGTTATCTTATCTTGATAACGCAGGCTCAGCAGGAACTCAACGGCGCCAAGGACGCGATTACAGGGGCTCGACCATTGATTCAACGGCGGACGGCAGTGACACCTGGTGGGTTCCACTGACACCAGCGCCACGGTTTAAAGTTGAGTTGAGAACCGAGGAGCCGGCCTCGAAATGTAAGTTTTGGTCACCGCCAAAGTTGGAGGTATTTCTTTGCGTCCAATGTAGCTCCAGTTTTCCCATCTTCCCTTCCATCTGTCTCCTCGTCACCAGCCGCCCAAGCCATGGCGCGTCAACATCTCGATCTCCCGGAGGAGCTACTCCTCGCGATTATGCAACTCCTGGATCTGGAAAGCCTGCATTGTTTACGGCGTGCGAGCCGCGTGTTCCTTCGACTCTTTTCGGATCAAAGCTTTCGCCACTGGCACGACCTTCCGGCTTTGGAGCTATAAAGAACGAGCCAGGCTGCCCGCAGTTTCCTTGGCTCCGAGGAAGTAAGGCCTTCGAAATTCTGGAATACTACGAGCCCCCCGAGGCTCGCTGCACGATACCTTACATTTTGCCAAAAAGTCCTTTCGCGACTTTATGCGATCGGACGAGACGCAAAAACAGTGCCTCGCATGCCGGACCACCCGGGCTGAAAATCCGAAAAAGGCATTGGATCTAAAATACGAGCGTCTCTTTTGCACAAAATGCGAGGTTTCCCACCCGCTGGCCTATTTTTCGGCGTCCGAAAGACGAAGGACAGGCTTGGATGCCCGGAAGCGGACGTGCATCGGACACAAAGGCTATGTCCGACTCTGTCAGCATGAGGTTATCACTTGGGAGGTGTTACTCTCGGGAAAGCGCCGTCTACATCACCAGGAGCAGCGACACCCAAATGCGCCGGCAGTGCTACTAAAGCAATGCCTACATCCTAGCCATCTACCGGCGCATCACGGCCCTGTTGACGGCGAGAGACACCACCCCATGGTTTTGCTTACGCTGTGGGACAGGGACGCTGTCGTTCTCAGTATGACGTGGACTGGCCATCTTGATCTGTCCAACACACAAACTCCATTGTCTGCGAAGGCCACGACGAACTTCCTGCGTAAGTTGCGACGGGGGGCCGCCGAGTTTCTTGTCCCCCAAGCAGGCCCTGGGGTGGCGCTTCCCGAGATGAAGTACTTCGACCCAAATAACTGCTGCTGCCTTGACTTTGGGGACAAATACCCGCCGAACACACGGTGGTCACACCATCCCGGTTGGCGGTTGAGGGACCCTGTAGTTCGTGATACGTACAAGTGTTGCCGAATTGATCTCAGCCTACGCCTCATTCAACCGACAGCAGGTGATGTAGGTGGTGATGACGAAAGAGCAGTGTGCGTCGATACGAAGTCCACTTATACCCACGGCACAATGACGATGATGGATATGATGTCTCGGGGTTGGAACCACGGCGCATACAGTGGATATTTCGTGGAGGTGAAGGGGCGCTCTGCGGGGAGGCATTGCCTCGCCTTCACATACCCGCAGTATCCCCTGCACTACGTACAATAACCTCATAGACACCCCGCACGCGTCATAGTTTGAGGCTCTGGAACCCGACTCTTACAACCTGCGGGCGGATCGCGACTCAAAAGAGACGCTTTGGTGCTTAGACGCCAGTTGCCAAAACTATTACCTGTACTTGGAGCGGCCCCTCCCACGGCGGTGCCGCAGTCTGCGTCGGACGGACTTCTACCCGAGCGTCTTTCAACCTCTACATCTAGGTCCTGCTAAAGCAAAAGCTCGGTCCCTCATGAGACAAAACTGGGCAACGGAAAAGTTCATTGCAATGGTTGTTGAACAGGAGAGAATCAAAAAGTTTCTTCTTCTCAAGGGAACACCGAAACATGGGGTCGATGGTTGCGTTCCTTCTTCATCATGGAGGAGTGGCGAGGGAAAAAGGTGTTCGGTGCAGATGCGTGACAACAAGCACAGGGAAAGAAGGAATGAAAACGACTGGAATCAAGGGGGGATGGCGAGCAGAACGAACCCCTTGTCGTGTTACGTACGATTGGCTGGCTGGAGAACCGAGAGGCTCAGGGGTGACACTGGAGAAGGGTAGGGTACCTAGGGGTTTGTTATTGTCAGCTTGGAATTTCAGGGGAAGTAGTTGGTAGTTGATTCAAGATCAGGGGAGACACGAAGACGTCATTGCGAAAGATCCTGTTTGCACCGTGAGAGGTGCAGGTCGCTGGGGAATGGGGAAACGCTACTTCTAAGTGTAACTAAGCCTACTGAAGGAATACATTCAAATAGACCGTTTCCAAAACAAAGCGACAGCCCCACTACACACTCACTACCTCACGTTATGCGAGATTGGCTACCTTATGTTTCGTAACGGTAAACCAATCGACCGTACTGCCTTTGGATGCTTGAGGAGGAAGTCTGCTGCGGAATAGCATAAAGGCGTAACTAGGGACGTGAGCCAAGTTCGTGTTCTGAACCGTGCCTACACCGAAACTATCGATAGAAAATTGAAGACACAGAGCAGCCGCTAAGAGAAACTCGGAACAAAGCGTGCCCACGGTGTGCTTTCATACACCTCGGCAGGAACCGACCGAAGACACAAAAATCCAAGAGTTATAAGAACCAATCTTGAAATGAGATACAAGAGCGAACATGCGAGAGTAACGAGGATTCCCCCACGGTCAAGATTGTATTTAACTTTGCTTTCCGCTTGGAAAGCCTTGTCCACCTTGACTTTGAAGTGGCAGTAGAGACAGCATGAGCCTCCAATGAGATCATTTTCAAAGGTCTTCCTGATTGTTTTTTCGTACTTACACCACTGAAGATGTAGGTCAGGCGCTTTGTCCTTCATCGGGTCATCCCAGATTTCCCAGGGGGCATCGGGCGTGTGTCTCGAGAGTACCTCTAATTTGTCAATGGCTGTACTCCAGTCCTCGCCTTTGAAATCAGCCCATGCCGACCTAAGATGTGACAACCAACTGGAGAAATGGGCCAGGTCGGCGGAATGTTGACTCTGGTCTTCCCATATCACGGAGGGACTGTCGGGCGAGCCAACGACCGGCGTTGGTTGTGGCGCTTCTGAGAAGAGGCTTCCGAAAAATTTATCGGGAATGTCGTCCAATGGCTCTAGATTGTCGCGCAAAGCCTCGTATATAAGAGCTATGCGGTGGTCGCAAAAGCAGGAAAGCGCAATGTTCGAGCCAATGACTAAACAAGGCAAGAAGGTAGACGCGATGCTCGTCACACGCCAGAGTAGACGTTCGGCGGGCGTTGGAAACCCGAAGTTCCATGCAAGACAGTGTAGACCACCAAAGACCAGAGAGGTGATAGCGAGAATATAGTGTAACCCGGCAACTCGTTTCGACATCCATACCGTGTCATTTGTGACTCTTCTCGTGTTGTTGAGGATGGTAGTCCCCGAGACCTCGAATTGCCGTCTCAGAAACATCTCAAGGTCGGGGAGTTCCAACTCTGTAATGCTTGTCGAAACCTCAAGGATCGTTGGTTTGTCGATACCCTTTGGTTTCCACCAGTTTGCGGCGTACGTGAAAATCGCCGTGACGGAGAAAGCCGCGGTGGCAATCTCGAGCTGCGTGACAGGAAGATCGACGGCAACACGAACCAGGACTTCCACAAGCAGCCATCCAACCTGAAAGATGGCAACCGCCTTCGAAAACCAATCCGCCTTGCTTTTGTCTTCGATGTCCGCCTTGTCCAGACATAGATAATCGATGGTAGGGAAGGCTTCGGGCTGAAGGATTTGTCTCGTTGACAGAACATTGGTTGGCCGACTGCGGGATCCAAAGCTCCCAAGTCTTGGAACGTGTAGACCACCCATGTTCAGATAATAGGTATGAACCAGCGTCCAAGTTCGACGCTGAACCCATCTTCTAACGGTGCCATTTTTTTCGACATACCTCACATCATTGCCGCGTCCTCTGGCATTGCTGCCGTTGATAACAATGCTGTCATCTTCATTGGTTGAAGATGAGTGAAGGAGTCGTCGGAGATGCCTTAATCCCTTTCTGAAGTCGGCCCAGGGTGATTTAGACAAGCCGAGGAGCCATTCGAGACACTGGAACGCTTGGCCAAAGTCGGCCGACCATTCGCAACGGCAGATCAGGGTCTCCAACTTGCCGTCTCCGGAATCGAGAACGTAGCTTCTCTCCCTGCCGATCCGAGGGTCGTTCCGGAGCTTTTCGAACATAGAGTGCTGATCTGCGAGGGCCAGGCGAAGTTCGCAGATTGCCTTGGAAAGAACGAATTCGGGAAATAAAATCGTGATGGCCATCCACTTCACCTTCCGTCGCAGGTTCATCTGCCAGCTGTCGTTGGGGGCGGGTACGTTGAGATGTAGAACCGCCCACGTGCTCGCAATAACCGTCGCCAGACAGCTGAAAACCAGTGCCAACGTCCCTCGTCGCGCCGGATTGGGGGTCCATCCGACGGTCGGGCTCCCAGAGGCGGTATGCTCAATCGTCGCATTAGAATCGGCCGCGCCGACAAGCAGGCGGGGTTGGCAGAAGGCGACGTATAGCGCGAAACGCAATGCATTGCGCATGATTCGAGCGGGGTCCTTGCTTTGCGTAGACTGGACGGCGCACTGACCGACGATGCCGGAATTCTGTCGCGATGCAAACGAGCCAAAAGAGTCGCAGGCTTCCCGACTGTGAGAGCCTGGCTTTTTTTATACAAATTTTGGACTGATCTTGACAGGTAGCTGTGGGGTCAGATCGGCAGAGGAGAGCCATGAGAGGGGGCTACCTAGGTACCTGCCTTACCTTACCCTAGGCAGTCGTATGCATGCGATCTAATCAGGAAAGGTGAGGCAAATGGCGCAACCTAAGGCATCAAGCCGTCTTACAACGCGACAGGCTGTAGATATGCCGAAACCTTGTACGACCCTCGAATGAATGCTTGATTCTGGCGGCTTCCTCGCCCTGTAGCAGGGCGCGTCTTGGCCCCATCATGTTGCTGTGGCAAGCCTCGGCTCCGCAAGCATTCAGCCAATCCTCCCTCAGATGAGGTAGTCGTGGTTTCGAAACGCAATCGACATTAGAGATGTTCACAATACAGAATTCATCCAAGTGGCTTCGGAACAAAACTGTGTGACGGTTCCCATAATGCACCGCCTCACATCGCTCCACGAGCACACGCACAACAATGCACACCAACGTCCCCGACTCACCGACTCAAACCCTCAAAACTCTGAGCGGCATCGGGCATTGCCTTGTAAAATATGAGGGAGGTCTGTTCACGTGAAGGCAAGATTTCTAGTCACACGCACACGCCGATAGCAAGGCGGTGCCATGCAACCCCAACATGCCCATATATGGGTGTCCTGGCAATCTTTCGGCACAAGCTGCCGGACTGCCCGAGCTTCCATTTTCGTTACCGACAACAATCGACAATTCTCCCAAGAACCGTCTATGGCAGAGGCTCAACTCCCCAATACCACACCGCCCCATAGCACTCATAATCAGGCAGAATGCGCGGTAGACAGCCCCAACATCCACCCTAGACTTGCAGGGCAACCAGAAAGAATACCATGCGATCATGTGTCGCGGCAAGGATGGGGGGCTATTTATTTGGACAGTCAAGCCCACCCATTGCCTACTCCAAATTTCTAAATATCTTCTATCGACCTAAAATCTACTGCAGACTTTTCACAAACCTCACCGATCTACCCTACTACCTATATATCAACCCCAGCACAAGCATCAACGGAAACAGAATGGGGGGTACCTATGCGCTGCCAACTTCTGCCAGACGCGGAGGGGCGGGTGACAAGCGCCCAAACGGCCCGCTTGTTGGTCTGCTGCGTGCCATGGTACATGTAGAGGTGAAGGCAGGCCCTGTTAAGGCAAAGCCTGAGAAGACTGAGATGACAGAGACACAACCTAGTCAGTCGTTTTGTGATCAACTTGTAGGGTCTTGGCTCATTCCGGACACAGAGAAGAGTTTCGACTCTGAGAGCAGTGTTGAGCTTCGGTAGTCGAGTGAGCTAGCAGGTTGATGATGGAAGGCAAAGGACATGAAATTGCCACGATTTTGGCATGTAATTGCAACCACCGAATCAGCTATTTGTGACACTGGAACGAGAGAGATAGAATGGAACTGAATAGACTGGATTCTGCTGAACAAAGGAATGGAGAGGACGGCTGCTCCGTCCTCTCTTATATACAACCAGCCATCCTTTGTGGTTCCACCACAAAGGCTCTGTTGATGGGGCCTCTCCACTGTAGTCCCCATCATTGTGAATTGCCTCAGCTGCCCTCTCCTGGCCACGCTGAGGGCTTGGCAACACCATGGCCAAGGGTTCCAGACCCTAACCCTGGTACCTCCCTCTTTGTCACCCTATTGTAGTAGCACTAGTCGAGCCCTCAGTACATGAAGCGAATATACAGTGAAATCCCCCGTAAACTCCATGAACCAACAAGCTAAATACTCGCCACTGCTTTCCGTCTCTCAAACCACAATCACTTGTACCATAAGTTCACCGTTTTGAGGACGATCTTGAGGCGGCACCTGATGGAAAAGAAGAACATCAGGTGCCGCCTCAACAAAACGGTGAACTTATGGTACCTCAACCCAGCAAACCATGCGCTTCCACGGAGACTGCAGCCACATACTCGGTAGTCTAATAAGTGAGCCACACTGTGCGGTATTCCCTTCTCGACCCTCCTCGCTGAAAAGTAAAAGGCCAACTCGGGAGCAGCTTTGGTGCCCAGGATCAGTACGCCAGCATCAGTACCACGCCCGGGTTGGCATCTTATCTTTCATAGAGGAGGGTCGAGGGGTAACCCCGCACAGTGCAGCTCACTTCCGAGTGTGTGGCTGTAGATGCTCCATGGAAGCGCGGAGTTACCCCTGGTTTTGTTAGTGTCGGAGCGTAGGCCCTCAAAAGATCTTGTGTACTTTTCTGAGGTGACGCTTCACGTTGTCATCACGGTAACCTCTGAACCGCCGCTTGCAATTTGGAATCGGGCATCCCAAGCTTTTTCCCTTCTCGCTGAGGAGATGACGTTTTAGGTCTTGCTTCATTGAGAAGATCTGATCGCATGAGCCGCCAGCATCTTTGCAAGAGAATCGCTTGCGATGATACCGTGTATGTTGCCTAACATCGGCGTTAGCAAGTGCACCGCAAGACTGCGTGGATAGAATACAAACACTGACCCGAGCTTTGTACGGTCAGGGCATATCTTATTGCATCCGGGATGAGGGCATAGGAGTGGCCCGGCATGCTTCGGACGGCCCCTTACTGGTGGGGGACCTGGCTCAGTTGCCTCGTCACTGGTGAAGACCTCGGTGCTGCTGCTTGTAGGGCTCAATGATGTGGTGATAGACGCTATGTCTACCATTTGAAGCGAAGGTTGCGTCCAAAATGGCATGGCACTCAAGCAGACATCGAAGTCAAGGTTGTCGCTGGGCATGTCGCCTGCAAAGCCCTGGAGGGGGAGAGCGCGGCCATTCAAGATACCAGTGAGGGGCGTGGCGTGGGTGAAATTGCCAATGTTGGTTGAGAAGCAGGGGGGGGAATCGGGTGAGATGCCTCGCGGGTCCGAGTGAAGCGATTCAATTCGCTCCAAAGGAACAAATTGGTCGAGTGTTGGCATTGAACTCAGACCCGGGTTGTAATCGAGGAGCATCTCTGAGAGGGGGATCGGGCCGTCGAGTTCTTGGCATTGTGGCAGGTCGAAGAGAGCGGTGTTGACCAGACTACCAAGGAGCTCTGGTTCCTGGAACTCATCCAATGCAAGTGCACCAAACGAATCCAGGGGCTGAAGGCCAGCGCTCTCGACCCATCCCCCCCCTGGTGGGAAGTGGTTCAAGCAGCCATACTGGCAAGGAGCATCGCCCTCGGCAAACACACACAAGTACCCCAGGGATCCTGAGATTGACGGCAAGGGATTGCCCGTGTGCAGTTGCGCGAAGTCGTGTCCGTTGCTAGCATTTCTGCGATGATCACTACTCCATTGTTGTGAAATGTGAGGTGGCGCGAGGGCAACGGTGGCCCTCGCGGGTGAACTTCACGACGAGCAAAAGTCTGTGGCAGCCAAACAATGTCAGTAAATCGGCATCCCGCAATAGCGGCGCAATAGCGGGAGGCGAAGGCAGTTGCACTTACTGGCTTGCTAAGCCGCGAACCCACAACTCGAACCCCGAGGAGTCGAGTCTCAGTGTGGGAATGTCTGCTTTCGAGAATGTTTCTGGGACTTCAGACAGGAACTGGGTGGAGTTAAATAGGTCGTGCGATCCCACCAGCAGCGTCATCAATCGATGTGCCTCAGTTCCGCTGATTGGGTGAGTTTTGGGTGCATCTGCACTCCTGCAGCCTCTCTTTTTCTAGAGCCATGATTGGGAAGGCGCATCTGCGCTCTTGCTGCCTCCTTTCCCTCTGGCCCAATGACCACAGCGACCCACCCAACCTCCGAACACACCTTCCACGATTGCTGCAGTTCGACACATCCCACCAACGCTCCGATTGGTTTTAGGACTGAGGCACATCGAAAATGTTTGACCACTTGCGTCGGCCCGCATGTAGAATGGGCGCAGAACCGGGCGGGCCGCATCGCCTGGACACCCACCATCTCGGAATATCACGATCTTTGCCGCGCCAAACAGTCACATACGACCATACCAACTGGAAGAATGATGAACCCGCTTCCACATAAGTGAGGCTCTAGGTGGGGCTGTGTGGGGCGGTTGATTTTTTGGGGGGACTATCAACCCTAACCCTGCATGTCACGTGCAACGGGCCGGGAGATCTTGAAAACGGCGCCGATGTGGCTGCCGCTTTTCTCGGATACCGTTACTTAAGGAGACAGAGGAGCACTAGTCTTCTCGGTCCCCCCACCCACACTTCCCGACTAACTTAATGCGCACCATGGCCAAATTCCTCCCTTTTGACCCCCTACCATGGGCAATAGATAAAAGGGAGAGGGGAGCTAGGGCTTTAAGAGTAAAGCATCTTGTAGTATTCACGCCGCTCTTAACCCACTGTTCTCCCCGCTCTCTCTTCCCGTAGGGTCTTTATTCTTGTTATCTTTTTAACTCTGCCCTTATCCCTTCCGTATGCCTTCGCTGGTTATTTAAAGTTTTAACACTAGGCCTAATCGCTTTTTATGTTACTATTAATACTTCTTAATAAAATTAACATAATAGCTAGCCATTTTCCTTAATGTAGCTAGCTTAACTAAATGTCCGCTTAGCTTACTAAATAAGAATATATTTAGCGTTAAATAAAACCTTAAAAGGCTGAACTCTTATGCTATAAAACCCTAAAAACTGTTTGGACAACGGATTTGGAATCAGCGACTTAAACTGCCTCGCGCAGTGATGGCGCACCGATTGCGTACCGAGGGCGCGGCTGGCGATAGCGCTGAACCCTCTTTTGAGGGCGAAAACGTCTATCCGAACCGACGAGGAAATTTTCAGCAGAAAAGTGGGTTAAGCGAGCTGCAGCGCTTATAACACGCTCGCAGACCGATCGCGAAGGGGAAGCAGAAGAATAACTAGGAGGAAAATCTTTACAAAAACTTCTAAGACGCTGTAATAAGTAAGGGAGCTGAAGAGCGTACGTTTGGAACGATCCTCGAAGCCGTAAGGGCTTACTTTAAAGCTGTCTTTAGGATAGAGCAGATATATAAACACGTTACGAGCGCTCTGAAAACGCCCGTTAATCTAACTACTATTATTAGCAGCATTACTAATATAAGCATTCAGAAGATCCTTAAAAAAGTAACAAAAATCGAAGAAGCAGTTAATCGGAAGATTAAACTTAACGAAGCCCGCACTTATATAAGAGCGTTCTGATTAGGAAACATAACTACCTTAACCCTAAACACAACTTACGCGTATTATATACTTAAGAAGGCCTTTAAGGAGCTTACGATTACAAATATGAACTTAAAGAATAACATCCCTATAAAAATTATACAGAAGGTTAATTAAAATATTAAGAAGATAAGTGTAATAATAGTAAAACTCCTCTAACAGTCTGATAATGTAGTAATTACGTTCGAAGAAGATAAATAAAAATAGTATAATAACCCTAATAATAAAAGTTAGGTATATTAAACTTTAAAAGAGGGAGCAGTCCTTAAGTGACGTATTTATACAATATTAGTAAAAGGATTATATACTGAACTTATCGATAGTTATAACTTTACGATAAATGAAAGTTAGATAATGGAAAACCTTAACGCTTATAATAACGTGTAGATTAGTAAGATTAATTATAAGTAAGGCTGTAAACGATTTAATAATGAACTGAACCTTACTATATAGCTTATTATCAAAGTATATAACCTGGAAGACGTTATCAGCCTAATTAAAAAGGGTATAATTATAAAGTATAAGTATTTCTCCTATAAGTGTTATAAAGGTAAAGTAAAAGTAACTTAATACTTTAACTGCAGTAAATGGGGATATAAAGTGAAGTTCTATAAGGAGATATTACATTACTTATTATATATAAAAGCACTGTATATAAATAATATAAAGGTTAATAAACGAGAAGTAACCTACCTGATAAAACTAAAGTTAAAATAATATAAGTTAGTATACGTTAACTGTAATAGTAATTACTTAGCTTTTTATAAGGACTGTTATGTAATAAAAGAGTACTGTAAGTGCGTTAAAACGATTTTCCTTAATAGAGTTATAATGTATGAAAAACTGTATAAGGAAAGGAATAAGCAAAACCTAAACTTCACCCCTATTACTAAGTGTAAATGTACTGTAACTAATTAGTTTATAATTATGTGGGGATATAGAAATTAAGTAGTTAATAAGAGAAGATAAATCTTATAAGTTAAGGTAAGGAGACTTAATCTTTTAAAGAAAGTAAGAATATTTAACAGTAATAATATTACGTAATATATAAAGTTACTAAGCTTTAATAACACTTTAGAAACTATACTAACCTTACCTAAACAGTAGCCTATAAGAGCCTTATATTACGACCTGCACCCGACACAGGCCTCGAGAGGACTGGCGCGGGTTAAGACAGAACGTATGGCAGGACGCCAACAGGTAGGGGGCGTTCCGAAGACGGCTTGTTGAGCTAGCACTCCTAGACGGG
>Ga0247760_1000986_pt1 | contig 28742 bp, 24 predicted proteins | sample UWRJL171409R4_FD_179936 | JGI IMG/M metagenome (GOLD analysis project Ga0247760, IMG submission 179936) | Plant litter microbial communities from Arlington Agricultural Research Station in Wisconsin, United States - UWRJ-L171-409R-4 | ecosystem: Environmental > Terrestrial > Plant litter >... | reverse complement strand
GGTGGCAGTCCCCGGCGCCGCCCGCTTCTTCGACCGAGTAGTTGCTTTCTCGGAGGTAAGAAGTAGTGATGGGCGAGGCCTTAGGCGAATTATTCTTCTTCTTCGTGGTTCCTCCTCTTTATCCTTTTATTAAGCCTTAGCCTTAAGTGCCTCCTTTTACTGTAACTCAGGCGTAAGCGAGCGTATAATCTCCCACGCTAATAGTGTTTAACGAATACTGGGCTTTAAAGGCGCTGAATTGCCCTTTGGAGGCCCAGGTACTGTCTTCACTAGTCGCTTCCGCTGCCTCTTCGGCTTTAGAGTCGTTAGTGATACTGGGGTTTTTGGCGGTTATAAGGCTGTCGGAGTCTATAGCCCTGTATTAACGGCGTGCTTAGAAGGTATTATAATGTGTTTGTTTCTCGGTTTTCCTTACAGCTTCTTGATAACTTTAGGATCTCGGATTTAAAGGTAAGGGTTTTGTTTATCTTAATACTGTTAGATCTGCTAGTAATTTTAATTATGGAAACTTATAAGCCTGTTCTTAAGATGTTAGTAAGGATAAACATCCCAGAGATGGAGATGTTTTTCAGTGGTGAGGATAGTGTAAATCTTATGCCGGTAAGGAAGGCTGTAACTTTACGATAACGAATAGTGGTTATTATTATAGGGTTTAAGAGGCTTGGCTATACGCGTTATTATAGGAAACGTTACCTTTGTGAACTTATACTCTTTATTAATTAATACTAACGTTTTGAATAAGATCCTTATAATTAGTTTATTAAGATAGGTTTATGTAAGATACTGTTCCTTTATTTTAACACCTTTATATACCTTAACCTCTACGATTAACTTAAGTTACCGCTTTATAAGGGCCTTAATTAACTTAGCGACGAGTTAGTAGATAGAATTCTAGCTAGTAAAAAGATAGCTTTTAACGTTAAAGTTATTACTCTCAGTTAGCGATATTATTATAATACTGAAGTTCCTGTAAAGTTTAATATAGTATTAAGCTTACTATTTACGTAAAGGTATTTACTGTTTCTAAATATAGTAGAGGAGGCGTGGCGAGTTGGAGAACTTAACTTTAAGGGCTAATTAGGCCTTAAAGAATAGATCTTTAATCTCTACGTATATTATTACCTTAAATATCTCCTTAACATTATAATAGTTATAAGGATAGGTTTTAGGCTTTACCTTTATAACATTAGGCTTAGGGTCTGAGATCTTAGTGTGAAGTTTAGCTAAAGCTGCCCGCTCTGTAGCATTTAAAGCTAAGTTAGCTTACTCTCGCTCTTACTTATCTTCAGAGTTAACTTCCCTCCTCTTATTAAGCTTCTTCTTAGCATTAAGTTTAATATTTATTATAATATAGAAGATACAGATCTGTTATTAAGTGTTAGGAAAGATCTCTGTAATAGAGGCCTTTATCTCTTTATAATAGTTAGTGATAAAGACTAACAGTTCCTTAACACTAAACTTAGCTTAGAGTTCCTTCATTACCGTGATAAGGAAGTTATAAGCCTTACGTCGCTTATTATTAACTAAACTAAAGAAAGAATTAAAAAGGTTGTATAAGTTAGTTATATTAGTAACTTAAAAAAGAGGGTACTTAAAGAGGTTAGTCTTATATATTATATCTACTTATATAACCTCTTAATACTTTGCTGTTATCTTTATAAGGCTTTTAGTTGTAAACATTAAGTTAATAAGGTCCTCTTTCTTTTTATCTGCTTACTTAACTTTGTATAGTATACCTTTAGCATTAAAGGTAGTAATAAGAGTGCCAATAAGGGTGCAACTACCTAGCTCCTTACGCTTAAGCTCTAACCTAGTGTTGTAAATATCTTTATTAACGAGTGTGCTGTTAGGGAACTAGTCGGTAATAAGGGAGTTAACTTTTCTAATATGGATACCGGGGTGATTAGAAGCTTTAACGATAACTTTAACTATTATAAGGTTGCGCTTTTAGTGTTAGGGATGGGTGGAGGGATGAGTAGAGGGTATATAGTTATGCTTAGGGGTATTAGGGTAATTCCGAAACAGTTAACCGGTAGCAGTTCGAACTGTGTAACCTTTCTATTTATAACCACACTTCCGTGTAATTAACTGCCGTAAACCTATACCCTTAGACTTCTGTAAGTTACTATATCGATTACAGAGAATCTTGTACTGCGTATACTCTCTATCTTATATATTACGGCCGTTACTGTAAATAACGGTAAACCTCTGGCCTTTAGCCCACGTGTTAACAGCGTTCTGGAGGTCTTAAATAGTGGTAGAGAGGAAGCCAGTCGGTAGATTAGGAATAACTTTATCGTCGCTATCGTTATCGTTATTGCTATTGTTGGGGGCTTCTTCTTCGTGGGCCTTGTCGCTGGTGGAAAAGCCCTCCTAAACAGAGGAATCTTCGGCTTTAGAATCGCGCGAATCGCGCGAATCAATCGGAGAGGCTGGGCTTGAGGAGTGTATCGTAATGGCGTGGTCAATTGAGCCGCTAGGGCGTGAAGCTTGCCCTGCACTGGCTGGCATCTTTGCGACCGCTAAGAACGGCGATGGTTAGACGGCGCAAGACGTAGGGATGATTTAGAAGGCTGCAAAGTAGTCGGAAATGGCTAGTTTACGGGTAGAAAAGGTGATAAATTGATGCGACCAGCCGTTGTGGGTTGGGAGGGTGTTTGTGTGGTGTCGGTTGTTTGCAGAGAGTGGCAGAGGCTAGACTGGGTGTGGTGTGGATTACTATTTGGGGCCATACATAACCCTAACCCTGGGAGGACTAGTGCACGTCTAGCCAAACAACTAGTGCACGTCTAGCAGGGCCCTTGTAAAACCGTGGAATACCGGGCGGGATTTCCGATAAACTTTAGCAACCGACTCACCTGGGACGACAGCATACTCGAACAGATGAGGGCAGCAGAACGCCAAGTGCGCAGTCTCCTAGACTGGTTCAAGTTAGGGCCCGGGGACTGTCCTGGTGCACTCATGGGTGTGTACTAAAGCCCGTTACACATTTGGGAGTGACATTCTACCATGTACCTTTTTCCAGAGGCTAGTCCCCCGTTCCCCGAGGAAGAGATTGCCTCCTTAGTCCAAGATACTGCAGGAAGGCAGAGAGGTTCTCTTTACATGTTGCCTGCGGCGGTTTGTTGCCTTCTGCAGATGCCTTGTTCCTCGTCAACGCTATTCGTCGTCGCTGCTCAGACATTGTTTGCCTTGTTGGACAACCATCCAAGGCCATTGTATAAGTAGGTAGAGCCTATCGAAAACCCGCCGACCATGCATGGGTCCCAAGCCGATCCCTCTTCACATGTGAGAAATTCTATCTACTTCGTAAAAGATGCAAACAGCGTCACAAGCGAAGTGTGCTGTAATGTTTCATTTCCCGATCTCCAATCAAGTAGTACCGGCACCAGGCCTCTCGGCTTGATCCTCGGCGGTCTCAATGACGCTGCCTTCGGAGAGGTAGCCCCTGTGCAGATGCATACCCAAGCACATGACGATAACCAGCACCCAGAAGCCGATGGATAGCTGCCACCCGTATTTGTCTACTCACGGATCAGCAAGTACTCCACCAGCGGGTTAGATCAAAATAACTTACACAGAGGGGCCTGCGAGGCCGGCCATATCAGCACCTGTGACCAGGACAACACGGCATATACACCTGCGATAGAATAGCCAATGATGAGTGTTCGGGCTTCTGAGTCTTGTGGGAGCCTGGAAGACAGATTAGAGCTGGTGTCTAGAAACTTCGAAAAGGGCGCTTACAGGTCGGATAGCCACGACATGATCAGCGGGGCTGTGCCGAGACTCAGATATGTCATCAAATAACTTGTGTAGGCGGCATAAATGGGAGTGTTGACGGGGTCAGAGGTCCAGATACTCATGATGATGCAAGGAACGAGTCCGATAATCGCTAAAGAGGCATGTTGTTAGCATTGAGCGGTGTTCACGAAGATGAAGATGACCTACCTTGTGCAACAAGCAGGGTCCATCTTGTCTGGATCATGTCCGACAGGATGGCCCATATCCAGACTTCAAGGAGTCAGCTTGGCAGCAGAGAGCATAGGAAGGACACAGCACTCACCGAAAACAACATTGATCGCACCACCGGCGATTGGGATCGTGTTGACCTGGTCGGTGGTCCAGGTCGGCGTCCCATCCGGGTTCTTCAGGCTCTTGAGGAAGAGGTTGAAGTAGTTGAATCCATACGGTGCCAGCACCGTCAGAATGTAGAGCGCAGGGATCAAGTACGCGGTCCACATCGAGAATGTTCGTCTGGTATTTTGTTAGCTGAGGCCGCGGCTCAGAGATAGTATCGAATGTACTTTGCACTCTTCCAGGTGATACGCTTCGCTTCATCCCGACCGTGGCGCTCTAGTCGTTCACTGGCCATGGCTACGTGCTCGTCGGTGAGCCACGCCGCCCTGGGGTTCGGGTTGTTGGGGTAGTCGGGGAGCATGAAGAATCCGGCAGCTCCGACGAGCACGGTCATGACCCCGTTGATCACGAAGAGCCAGCTAAAGCCCGTCAGCATTTACGCATCCACGCTAACACCAGAGATGGCAAGTACCCACCGCCAACCTCTCAACCCCAGTTTGCCTTCAAGTGTATTCAGAATTGCCACCTGAAGGGCGCCTGACATCATGGATCCCACGGCCTGGCAGGAATGATAGAAGCCTATTCGCGTCGCGAGCTCCATGGGCGTGTACCAAAACACTAAAGGGATCAGCCGGAGTGCGTCCATCTCAACATCTGCGACCTACTGAAGAGTGTCATCATGCCCGGCCAGGCCGAGCTCTCGAAGAGGCCGAGAAGGACACGCAGGGCATAGATCTGGTGTGCATTCTGGCTGAAAGCAATGAGGCCTGTTACGATGCCCCATCCGATCTCCAGACCTGGCAGCCACCAACTCGGGCGGACGTAGGTAATGATGACCTGGGATGGAATGAGCATGAGACAGTATGATATGCTGAAGTATGTCGTAAAGCTGGGAACGGGAGCAGTCAGCTTAGCGCGGTGTCAAGGTTCTCAAAGCCCAGAACGCACTAGTTGAGCTCGTCCCCATACAGGCCAAGATCCTCTCGCATGCCCGAGACGTAGGCAGAGCTGATGTTTGTCTGGTCGAGATACCTGGCAGAGTTAGCAACAACCATCGGAACAAATAAACACCAGAGCATACTTGATAATCTGCGATATGCACCCAAAGGTCATGAGAAAGATGTCGAGTCTGCGGACCAAACTGCGCTCGAGCGGAGACCCTTTTGGCGGGAGATGAAGGAGAGCGACATTCGCGGTCAGGGACTTGACGGCCGAGACGGCTGTAGCTTTTGGCTGATCCAAAGATGCGCCATCGTGCCGTTGATCGAGCAGAGGTGTTGTCTCGGACGCCTCCATAGTGTCGATGTCGGGGCGGAAACGCCGGGTCTCACCGGCTCTGCAAAGAGAACCTTTTCTCGACCGCAGGCGGCAACAAAGAGCCCCGTGGACCAACAAAAAGGAAGGAAGGATGCGTGAAATGGGGTATATAGCTGTGCTATCGATCATGTTGAACAGATTGATGCATTTTGTGGGCGTGTTACACCAGTTTGGAAAATGTCGGGAGCAGGCAAGTCACAAGTGCGATGGAGATGGCAGCTGACGATGACAATTTCCGGCAATTGCCGGGCTTGGCCGATAACCAACCAACCCTAACCCCTATCACACAAAAGAAACCTGACCCTGCAATCCACTCAACCAAATGCAGCAATTGCTCAGGGGGTGCGACGAGTGGTAATGGATTTTGAGTAAGTGCGATGAAGATGGAAAAGGCAAAAATGAATGGGACATGTGAGGCTCGAACTCACGACCTTTGGATTACTCTGATGTCTAACCAGATCATATTATGAGACCAACGCTCTACCAACTGAGCCAATATCCCTATTCGATGAGAGGTGGGCTTGAAAATGCCGCTCATGGGGCTATGCGGGGTTGCCAGGCCAAGACTGGACAAAGCTGTGGGGAAGAAGCGGCTTTCGGCTTGTGCGCAAGCTCAGACTGTAGGCAAGGCAAGAAGCTCAATTCCACTGTGTGTGAAGCAGAAGCTTAGCAATGGAACCTAACAACCGTCTAGCATGACGTGCTGGCCCATCTGGCAAGGAGGAGCGGCACAAGTTCCATCCATAAATCAAGCAGTCCAGCATGAATTTACACAAGTTCTCCGCAGCGCGCCTGTAGGGATAAGGGACGCGGGATGAGGGGTCGCACGGCCCTAACAGGCGGGTGGTGTGTTGCAGCAGAGCCGCTCATGCAACCTGCGACGCGACACACCAGGCAGCAAAATAAACGACAAAGCAACTCGTCTAAGATAGCGTGACAAGCTTGAGCTTGAATGAGGTTTTGCGAGATAAAGTCTTGCTTTTGGATCCGAACTAGTAGGCTAGACTGTCTAATTGTGAGCATTGCTTGTCCCATGAGACAGAGGAGGGCCTGGAGAGAACGTACAACTACAGCGTCCTTCCCTTGAACACCTGTTTGTTCTTCTGATCGCCATGCTGCCACCCATCGCCCTCCTCGCCAACGTGACTGAACTCCGTTCGAACACTCCTTCTATCAAAACTCCCGCGTGAGAGTTTGCGAGCATTGAAGATTCCGCCCGCGAGGCTTGCTGCGTCCGCTTTCGTAGGTCGAGGGATGGTTGCCAAATCAATTTGTCATACCCCTGGAGGTACGCCACCCTTATTCCCCCATCGTGCCTTATCCCCGCGGTCATGAAGCTGCCTGTCCCCAGATCGGCCGCTTTCAGCCAACCGAACTCGAACGTGTGGAATACTTGCGCTCAGCTGCACACCAAAGACTAACTACCGGGGGATGGCATTCCGATGTTGCTCTTAGTTGCTGTCACTGGCCTTCTGCAATTCCGCGCGAAGTGGTTTGGATATCACTCTGGACCATGGGGGGGCGCATGGGGCAACGAGGAAATTGGTGGGGTAAATGCATGCAGGGAATTCTCATACCACGCAGATAGGAGTTACCCCGCCATGATTTTTTAAAAAATAGCAAACGAGGGAGTCATGTCGCAATAGTGTAGAACTTAAGTTCGAGCTCTACATCGGGGGGCACTCCTAGCGCAGCCACCCTCAGCTAAAGCCCTAGCCAATGCGGAGCAAGCTCGCGGGAAGGTCGAGGCTCCCGGACACTTTCAGTTAGTTCCTTGAATACCAAGGTTGAACAAACGCGGTAGTGGAATCGATGAAAGCCCAGGCTCAACGTTCGGACGTGAGTCGATCTCCTAGCGATGCTCACTTTTAGCATCATGTTTGAATGTCCTTCCCACCCGAATCTTATGATCCTCCTCTTCATATGTGACCAGCTTCTGGCCAGGGAGTCTGACGGCTCGGTCTAAAGCAACCGGCAGGCCACGATGTCTCCCCCGCAGCATCACCAAGCAGAGTATTAGCTTGCTCCCAGTGTTCCAAGCGCCCGAAAACGAGTAGTTCTGCGTGGGCAGCCCGACAGATATGCCGACCGTGCCGTATGCTGACACAACCTCGAAGAGTACATTGAAGACGTTAAATGTGGTCGGATCTTCAAGAAAATGACCGGTTTCGATTGTCGTAATAGCAAAAACAGCAAGAGCGAGCCACCACAAGTCATGAGCTAGTTGGCTACGAATCTGCTGGCTGATAAAAGAGACTTTGTCCTCTTTATCGAGGGTTGCCTTGACGCCGACACCTTGGAACGAGAGGGTGCGCTTCAGTGCAGTCCCGAGGGCTGAGTAAGTGCCTGATTCTTCAGGATCCGCGTCCGGCTGAGGGTCGTCCGCATAAATCCCTAGCGACCGCTCTTCGTAGACGTTGGAATGCCTCATGGTAATCACGACGGGGTAGACCGAGATGTACATCATAATGACATACATCACCTGGAGACCAGTATATGCGGCCGATATAGGTATCACATAAAAGCCACCACTTCGCACAGCTGACAGATACGCGTTAGGGTCTCGATCGACAGAGATATGGCGGGAATTACCGACATACCGATGGCTTGAAATAGCCCATCCATGATCCTTGGACCAACTGGAATCGCTTCGATGATGGGATTGCCAATGTTCAAGACTTCAAACAGGAGCCAGTCGATGCTATTGAGAAGCACAAGCATGAAGAGAAGCCACCAAGTAGGCCTGGAGGGAAAGAGGTTGGTGTATACCCGACGCGGGTAGTTGAGAACGAATTCCAGGGTTGACTTGGTATCACAAAAAGCTGTGTCGCTCGTAGCCAGCTTAAGGACTTTCCAGATCAGCCAGAAAATCAGTCGGAGAAAGAGCGGGTATGCCGTGTTCCCAGCAAGGATCAGGAGAGACATAGTGATGAGGATGAAATAAGCTTGCTGAAATGGTATCATATTGAGGTCGATGAGCGACATTCCATTATTGTTGAAAGCGGAGACGGCGTAAAAGATACCGGACCACCAAGCGCCGACGCCGTTGGACGTTGCCGTCTGGGGTGAGTTATTGGCGATCCATGCACCAAGAGCAACGGCCCCTAAAAACTGCCAGAGGAACCCATAAAGGGGAACAACAACAGCGAGCATCTTCAAACTTCGATACTCGTAGCCACCCAATCGCTCTCTCTCCTCGCTGCTGAGTCCATGAAACTGGGCATTCCGCCCAACGTTCCTTTTTCTGAGGATATGGCGCCAATGAAACTCGTGCTCGCCGTCACCTTCTGTTTCGATGACTGAAGATGTTTGGACGGTTCTCCGGGGCGGGTGATTGTTTGACTGATGAGACGAGGATGAGACGGCGTTGGGACGTGTTTTTGGTGCGAATGCTATGTGGCCATTAACGCATGTTCCTGCAGCAGAAGTTTCTGCGGCGTCTGGGGTGTCGCTCTGTCGTGGGTCATCACGTTCCGCTGACGTAGAGTGGTCGCTATGAGACCCAGCGGGGTATGAAATCGGTCGCGGGGGTGGATCCGAATCCGGGGAGTCCCCCTGGTTTAACTTGGGGACAATAGGTGTTCCTAAGCTCTGGAGCTGATCTTTGTTGCTTTGAACCTTGCGGATTGACAAGATTCTTTCCATCATAGGCAAGGCTTTCAGTGTCTCGCGGCGTTTGAGAGCGCGCTCTCGCTCTGCCTTGACAATGGTATCGAAACGTCGCTCAAAAGCGTGCTTTCGGGCGAGGACTGTCAAGACCGAGACCCATATAGTGCTACCAAGAACCATAAGTAGCCAGAGTAGAACCTGCTGCCACGTTGTAATCTGGCTGAGATTAACAGGGTTGAGACCGGATTCCGACATGGCTGAAATGACGAGATACAGAGAATCGACATAGCTGACATTGAAACCCGAAGAGGAAGAAACCCAAAAGATGAGCGATGTGGCCAGGCACGCTAGAATGAAGTAGGCGTAGTGGAGGGTGATAAAATTGGCTGGCGGAAGCCAAGCGCGCGCGCGCCTTACCCAAGATCGAAGCTTTGGATGCGTGAGCAAACGGTGGCGCCACCAGCGAGGAAATCTTTGACGGAACATGGTCGCTACGGGATAAGATGTCGGGTGTGGTGTATCCAAAAACCAAATAAGATGTTGGACCCAACGGAACCCGTCCGAAATTCGGAACCCAGAGAGCGAAGGAAAGAGTGGCGTAATCACGTGGTGGCGTTTTGCCAGCAAGTGCGGGGAAGGCGCCCTGTCAGCGGTCAGGAGTAGCTGCAACGGAACAGGAGAACGCTATATCAGTCTGACAATTGACGCCCGCAATTTACGCCTTCACGAAAACTATTTAGTTCCGACAGTCTGCACCGATGACCAATGGCGCCTTCCGCAAATCAAATAGGGTCAACCGTAACCTTCTGCTCGTTTTATGATCCGTCTGCAGCCACCCCAAAAAGGGATCCCACTGTGCTGCATCGTCGTCTTTATTTAATACGGCCCGACCCCCCTGCATTCCTCGTGGGGGCATACCAAGGGTCCGGTTTCCTGCCAGTTTCGTTGGGATGGTCGAGATGGTCCCACAGCGCGCCAATCCGCGTGTACGTCTTCTCGCAAAAGATGCAGGGACACCCTGAGAACGAACTTTGACCGCAGGTCAATCACGAACTGGCTGAACCCCTCCTCCCGTCGCCGGTTGCTGCTGCAGTGCATTGACGGGGTGTGTCAAGTAACCGCATCGGGTGGCAGGAACCGGCATCCATCCCGTGGGGCTGTGCAAGTGAGTCAGTCACCCGGTTTTAGCCTGTGGTACCTAAGATTAGCTGCAGCTAGATCATGAAATATTTTCTCGTTCAACTCCCTCTGTCGATCCAAGATACATCAACGACGCAAGATTGTTAATATCCTTAATATTCAATCCTTTGCAGTAAAGTCTGGCTTTACCGTCGTTTATATGCGTCCTAATCAGCTCTTCATTCTTATTAAATACAGGTGATCTTGTCGAAGGCCGCCTGCGGCTTGATTTCTTCCATCCTCCAGTTCTTAGCGGAACGTGCCAAATCCCCGGCAAAGGCGAAAGAGTTCTTCGTGAGTGGGCACGTCGCCCTCCGCCGCCGTTGCAAATCCGGCTATTTCACAGCCATTTAACTGCGGGCCTACTTTCGATCTGGTCACGCCACCGGCGTAGCGATAGATGACCATCGCTCCCAGACTCCGGCAATCCAGCCGCTTAACTTGAGACAAAGCCCACAGATCTACCCTCCGTATTCAGTATTTTGACGAGACGATGGCGGACGAGGGTGCTCTTGATGCCTCCCCAGGTCCATGACGCAGCCGGCAAGCTACGATTGCTTCTATCGAACGACGAGCTGCGTCTCCGCCTAGTTCCGTAAAGGCCTTTGCGGAAGCCTGGCGTCGCGAATGCGAGCACGAGCACGGAACTTGTTCAGAAACCAATACGGGAGAGGCACAACGCAGCGAGGAGGACGGCCTTGCCCGCACCGTATCCAACGGCAGCTGCCCCAGTCAATGGAGCCGGCCTCATGTTCTCGGCGGCGACTCGGCGAGCATAGCTACCAACAGATCTGTAATATAATTAATAACTAAAAGTAGGAGATTACTATTATATAAAAAGAAAAAGGAAAAGAAGAAAGTGTAAAAGTGTTCATAATTTAATATATATAAGTGAAGTTAATAGTGTTTTAATAACTTATTATGATTAAGTAAAAAATAAATAGTAAATTACAAGGAATTTAAACTACTTTTATATCTCTTTTAAAAAGTTAAATTTTAAGTTAAACCTTTAAAGTTCCCCTTAATATTATTATAGCTACTTTAGCCACCTTATTTAATCTAATACATTTAAGAGTTAAGGTTAAAGCCACACAGGGCGTAGTCTAGTATTTAGTAGATAATAGAGTTAATCCTAAGTTAGCTGAATTAAGCACCTTTACCAGACCATTTTCAGAGCTCCATCCTGGGGAACGGCTGGGGGTCCGTGCCACCGTGGACAAGAGCTGCTACTTCGTCAAACAAAAACTCCCGTCCTACGCAAGAAATCGGGTCCTGGCAGGCAAGCACTCGTTTGGAGCACCCTCAAACAGCCTCCATGGTCCCAGCTCGACATGCGATCTACGAAACTGCAGGGCTGAAATTGAAACCACTGGTTCCCGTTCGTCCCACGGGCATGCAGTCGGGCCGTGACGGGGCACAGGTCGTCAATTGGGAATGGGGGAGGCGGCCAGCACATGCGGCAGCCCAGCCCTGCCGGTAAGTGGCGAGGCAGACTTCTCAATTGCAGTGCTATCTTATCAGTCCTAGGAGCAGCTGGAAATCCCGCTCATGCCCAGCAGGCTGAGCGGACATTTGGTCAAGCCAGCCACATTGAGGAAGACGGCCGGCTATCACGTTGACCTCGTTGGGAAGTACTGGTAGCACCATGAAGGGCGATTAGGCGTGGTGTTGAAACTTCAAATGACTGGCGAAGGCACACAGGAGGGATGAGGGCAGAGTTGAAGAGATAACAAAAATAAGAATCCTGGGGGGGAGAGGGTGGGGAGAAGGGTGAGTTAAGAGCACCGTGAACACCACAAGATGCCTTACTTCTAAAGCCCCAGCTCCCCTTTCCCTTTTATCCGTCACCTACAGTAGGGGGGTCAAAAAGGAGGAATTTGGCCATACTGTGCGTTAAGTTAGTCGGGAAGGGTAGGTGGGGGGGGGGGTAAAAGGGGGCACTAAGAAGACTAGTACTCCTCCGTCTCCTTAAGTAACAGTATCTAAGAAAAGCGGCAGCTATATCGGCTCCGTTTTCAAGATCTCCCGGCCTAATACACGTGATATACAGAGTTAAGGTTAGTAAGCCCTTAAAAAACACTTAGCCGCCCCACACCGCCCTAAAACACGGGCTCTTCCAGTGAGATCTGGTCATACAAGGGTAATATCCACCCATGTCCAGCCAGGCAGTTCACTCAGCACTTTTTTTCTTTTACTCTCTGGTGTAATGGTCCACTGGTCTGGGATGACGAGCTTAAGAAGAAGATGACCCATCCTCTCGTACGCTACGTTGGCCTTGTGTGTCGTTTTTCGCGCCAGCAAGCAACGTGTATCCGCTAAGTAAATAAGAGGTTATTTAGCTAGTTAGATACAGTTAATTATGACAAGCAATACTCCTCTTCGTATTGTTCCCTACTATCTTCGATGGGCTCTTCTTTGCTAGCATCTTCACCGCCCTCCTCGTGGGCCGTGTACGGCACGATGTTCCTGGCTTTAATGCGTACTACCGCCCCAGGCCCGTCCCGGAACTTGAGCTTGTATTCGCCGCCCCGGGACAGGAAGCCCAATTGTAGATGGGCGCATATTAGGGCTGGTACCCGTCAGTATACAGGTAAGGTATCCCTCTGTCTAAATTGATATAGAATTTACCGCCGTCTTCGTACTCGGCCTCGCGTACCGAGCTTGTTAGGTTTTATACGAAACCGAAGTAGTAGTCGATGTCGCCCGACGCTTCCGTACTAGCATGAGGAACCAAGATTTCTCACTGGTGTTCCGGCTGTCCCCAACCCAGTGCCATACTGAGGGTGACGATGACGAGAATGGATTGGGGTCTAAGACGACGGTGGTGACTATCACAATTACCCGGAACATAAGTCGTGCATATGAGGGGACTGTAGCTGCTTGGGGCTGTGGTCACAGCGACGAAGGCGAAAAGGACTAGACCGAGCGTGGCACCGTCACAACAATAGAGGAACCGCAGGCGCAGCAGGCGCAGTGGCCGCGTTTTGGGGATGTTTTTCCCGTTGGTCATCTTCTTCATCGCCTCTAACTTTGAAGCGCTGCTCCAGATTGCGACAACGGCTCTCGCCCGCTTGCTCCGCAACCGAGGAATTGGGATTTACGACAAGCTCTCTTCGAGAACTGAATCTCGCCCGTTATGGTCGCTCGCTAGGCAGCACGGCACGCCGGAGACTGTTAACACCAAGAAGGCACCACCTCGTTAGCTGCGCGTAAACACGAAGCCCCCTGCGGCCCCAAGCCGTATCTGCGCTCGCCCTGAGGGCTCCGCTCTTGACCTCCCCTCAACGGCCTCGAATTTCCCTCGCTCCCGCGGGTGCTAACGATGACGAGCCAGACCCGGTTCCCACAGCAAGAGCCGATGCAGCGCGAGGCCGCACATCTCTCGAATCGGGAATAAGTGAAGGGCAGGAAGAGTTGTAGGACAGGTGGGAGGAAGTAAGGACTGCAGCCGCCCCGAGATAATGGTTTGTTGAGGGCTAATATTAAACTCCAGTACTACTATCCATCACTCGAACTAAAAAGTCGTTGATGTACCAAGCCCCGTAAGCCTTAGTACTCCACGGCTTTTCCGGGTTCACCAGCTGGAAATCATATCTCCTCATCAACTAGTCAATCTCAGAAATTAGCGGCAGCACCACGAACGTGCACCGTTGATGCGCCAGAGTGCCTGTGCGTCGTAGATGAGGAGTTCATTTGGCCCAACACGCACGATCGGCCCGTAACGGCGGTGCAACTCGGCCAGGGTATGGTGCATCTGGGCCGAGGCCACGGCGTATACTCCCCAAGCATGAGAGAAAGACGCGAGAAACGGGCCGGGGAACTGGCGAAGGCGAAACCAAGTCATCACAGTCGAGGCTACGTACCATGCTAGCGATAGGGTAACTAGGCTGCCAAAAAGAGGGTGACGCTACAGGAGCGCAGAACTAGACATGCCAGGACTGTCTCCATCGTGTGCGTTATTTCTTGGATCATAACAAATGATAATATGTCTGTAGCGGAAATGATGACGACTCTGCTAGACAGCTTGAGCAACATGCAAGAAAACCCCTCATTCATGTATGACTTACCCCGCAGTCCTGTAGTTGAAAATTAGAAAAGTGATGGACCCCTAAATGCAACTAGCCAGGTCGAAATTATGCACAAAATATAACATCGCCGTCAACCCCCCAATTTGATACTCCCCTGCATCACCATCAGCATCATCATCACATACACACCGAGTACGCGCCTACATCATAATTGGAATTATTGCCTGGGAGCCATCCTTACAGATTACGCGTTTTTCCATCAATAGGAAACTTTAGCCGGGAGGACTGAAAACAGGCCTCTGAGGCTGTGCAGCAGCCGCATATGGAATCACCTAGCTCAGAGAAGTATCAGGTAAAGCTCAGGAAAATCTAGCTACGGCTCACTCGAGCTCATCCCAGCTCAAGACTACGAACGAAAAGGGAAATTTCGTGCGCCCAGATTCATCTCAGATTACCAGGCTGTTATTTAGGTATGAATGGGCATTCGGTTGAGGCGGGGCAGGAAGGGTTTGATATTGGGATGTATGTGGATAGGGATTGGGTGTTGTATTATGATTATGGGTAGTTGCATAGGGAGGCGAGACCGCAGAGGTATCGGGCACCGCATGGGGTTGGGGCTTATTAGGGGTTCAGGGGTCGTGTATTTACGTTGGGTATGATCTATGGGAACTGAAACCTCCTCTTTCTTTTCGATACTACTACTTGTATTCAGAAACCGATAACTGTGTTAGAGCACTATAACGAGTGCAGCAAAACCCCCAGCAGCGACAAGAACATCCAATATCGCGTTGTGCCGTGTACCGGCGCTTCCCACGCTTCCCGCTGGCGGCCTGATAGTTGTTCCGGCACTTGAAGGACGTGTATTACTTGGAAGGGCCGTCAACCCAGTTGTAAACAAGACATCAGTTGTGGAGAACGAGGTGGTCGGATCTGAAATCGTTGTCGCGGAAGCAGAATCCGTGGCCTCCGAGGTCGTCGTTCGGTGGGAGCGGGTAGTAGTTGTCCCTGCCGCAGCACTGGTCGATGGGATAGTCGGTTCGGGAGCTGGTGGCTGAATGACACCCAAGGTTATCGTGGCGCCACAACTCGCCAGAGGCCAGCCATCTGGGCAGCAACCCCCGTTGGTGCAGTAGTAGCCAGCAGGACAGGATTCTAGAAGAGTTAGCTGATTAATACCACGGAAAGTCTCTGGAGCAAGGGACTTACTTTCGTTGGAGCAGCATACTTCCCCCAAGCCAGGATTGTAGCAGTTGAGGCCCGAGCTGCCACATGTGACATATCCTGGACCACAGGATCTCGCGCAAGTGACGGGTGCAGTTACTGGAACGCAAACGATTTGGCGATCCATGATCCCCTTCAAGGCCATAAACGATGATGTCCGCAAAGCGACCAGAGGAGCTGAAGCCGATGCTGCCCCAAGAAAGCCGAGAATTGAGAGAGGTTGCATGTTGGTGATACGCGGATTTGGCAGCTGTGATTTTGAAGGTGAGGTGAACTTCTCTGTAAAGACATAAAAATGCAGCCTATTCTACTATTGTTGCCCAGTCTTTTTGTATTTGAACATCGCCCGTCATGAATGGTTGGGTGACCTGCGGCCTATTGGCTGGCAACCTCAATGTTTCGTTGTCGATCGCAATCTATTGCTGGCCGATGTTAAGGGAGAGTGCTACCAGGGTGCACCAATGATAACAGCTCACGTCTAGCCTCTTGGTTTCATAAATAGAACGGCTGGATGTTCACAGCACGTACCCACATGCAACTGGGCGCCACCAAACTGTTGACCGAAGGCTGACGTTCCCTCAAGTTAAAGCGCCGAAAAATACGTTATTAGTGGCACGCGAACTTTGGTGGCGTCGAATGAAATCGGAAGGTCAAGATTGGCAGGTCACACAGCGGAAAGTGCCTCTGAGAGCAATCCAACCGTGTTTTCTCCCACTACACCTTGATGAAATAATGTGCATCATCTTGGGCGCATCACGATGCTGAGTGCATTGCTTGAGGGTAGGTCCTGACAGGCCAGTGAAGCCGTGACACAAAATGTGGGCTTGAGACAGCCTGCACAAGCTGCTCTTGGGGAAGGTCGTAGTAGAGAGCCCCAGCTCCATTCATCTCCAATCCTGTGAACGGTATATTTGTATCTCCGTCCTGGAACTCTACAGTTCAGACTTTTCCGTGTAATAAACAGGATTTGAAGCCTTTTTCCACGTATTACGCTTGAAAGACTTGATTGCCCTGGTTTGATAAAGCTGCTAGACTGCCCCAGCTACCCTGAAAGGACTCAGTCACAAAAAATGAGGGAAATATCCCGTCCACTGCACCGTCTCGTAGGCGCTCGCCGGCATAGAGGTGAAGCAATAGAAGGTGAGAATCAGTCTTGACTGTTGTCCTCGTCACCTCTTTCAGGCCAAGACACATGTCCGACAAAGAATGCGGTGCTCAGCTCGCGGGTTGGAGTAAGTTCCATCACCTCCCTTTTCATCTGCAACACACACTCTGACTTCAAATCATCACAGCACCGGCTGTTTCCACAATCGAAACCGTGAGCTTTAGCAGTTTCTACACAGAGTCACCCTACAAAGGCCACCTAAGCGAGGCTATCGATAAGGCCTGGGAGACGCTCATTCACAGTAGGATCCTCTCACTCCTGAGTTGCGCCGGCTCTGACCAAAGTATCCAAGGCGGCTACATCTCGCATCCCAAAAGACGATATTGTAAACAAGCTCCACAAAGCCCCGGACACGTCAGGCTCCCCGACGACCAAGGCGGAGGGTACTGGGGCAACATCGAGGTTTACCACCAGCTACACTGCTTGAACCTCGTACGACAATACAAATACCAAAACTACTGCCGTCAGAATCCCAACATATTGCCATTGTCCTTTGCCGACTCGGACGGGGCGCTTCGGGAGCATGTTGATACGTTGTTGCTTTGAAACTCATCGTGATGATTCCAAAACCCTTGTTTGACATCCATGAATTAATGGAATTCCACAAACCATTGCATAGATTATATCCGCGAGTTTCTCATGTGTGCTGGTGACGTCTCGATCCACACGTACGTGTAGGCAAAGGGGCGACCGCAAGCTTTTCCCGACGATTTGGGGAGCCAAGTGGTTTTCGACGATGAAAGCCGAGGTCGCATCATGAAGATTACCAGGCGGAGATTTCTAAAGGGGTATTTCACCCGTACTGGACACATTGATGACACCGGGGACACCGCTCTGGAAGATGTGAAGAGTCTCGGGAAGGGCGAAAGCTTGGTCGAGTTGTACCCGGGTCTAGCGGCCCTCTTACACACGAGCGGTGAGTTCTACACATTCGATCGAGTGTGTCCTCACGCACTCTCGGAAAGGGGTGTCGAGGAGCTGGTGCAGAATTGGACCGGTGTATTCATGGCCGAGGCGAGAGAGGAAGAATGTGCTCTTAAGGGTACAGAGTACTTCGGGCCGCCGGAAGACTTCAAAATTCAATAAGCTGGGGAGGCATAAGTTCGTTACAACCTCATTATTTGGATCGAATCCAGTGGTCGTGTTTCTGACAATATAGGACCAATTCTAGACTCACCTGTTGCGGCGCAGCCTTGCCGAAATTGGTAACTGGGGTGGGCAAAGGTGATTGAGCCTGAGCCAGGTGAGCAAGTCACATGGGCCGAGCTGTGGTGCAAGTGCCCAGATTCCTCTCATACAACAAAAAATGTCCCTCCCCAACGGACGCTGTCACGGTTGGTTGTAACGTCATTTTGTGAAAGCCAGAGTTATGAGTTTTAAAGTTACCCTAGCCCAGAAGGTAGAAACTAGAACTTGTACCACATCGTAGCCCCCTATTTGCCCACCATTCTATATCTATGGATCCAGAACAGCACCTCTTCATACCTAACCAAATTCCGTCTGTCCTTCTCTTCCCCCAAAAGCGTGCCCGAGCTTGCCTTGGTGAAATGATGAGTAACTCCCCCTACTTGGAGCAGATTGCCTGGCGGCACTCGTATAGCCCACCGCCGCAGCAAGCACCAAAACCCGCCTCGGCCGTTTCAAGAGGAATGTGGCGGCAATACTAGTGCAGAACGTCAATATTTGTTTCACCAATGACTTTCTCAACGTGCCCCGAAGATAAAAGATCCCGGGACGGGCCGGCGGGGGAAAAAAAACCGGAAGATGGGTGGGATACGCACAGGATCATCCGGGGTACCGCCATTGGAAGGGGTGCAGCAGGCTTCGGTTTTCGGCCAGGACCTGGTCCTGTCTTCGTTCAAGCAGGCGCAGTCAACCGTGCATGCCTGGCGAGTGGTGAGGGTGCCGGCGTCTTGGGCATGGGCTTGGGCTTGGGGAGCGGCGGCCGCGACGGCCGCGAGGGAGAGGGCAAGAGCAATGATGAAACGCATGGCGATGATTTCGGGAGACAGTTGGTAGGTTCTCGGCCAGATATGGTGAGTATAAAGGGCTGTTCAACTGTTTGCTGACATGGAACTGCGAGCTGATGAGGTTGGCAGATGGTAGGAAGCGGCCGTGTTGTGGTTATATTTATAGCCAGCATCGAGAAGTTGCGTTGATGACAGTCACCTCCTAGCAAGGGCCTTAGTTCCAACCTAGAGAGTCAAATTCTATGAAAGAGGCTGGGGCGGAATCATCCGTCGCTATGCGTGAGCAAGTGACCGGCGATCCGCTCACTACCCGTGATTTCCAGCTAGGATCAGTCTTAACGTTAGAATTATTTTCTAATGCGCTATGAATGTTTCGGAAAGCTCGGTTTACCAAGACCGAGGTATTGCAGGGTTGCTCTATGAAATGATCGACATCCGTCGAGTTCGTTTCCGAGGCCTGGTACTGTGCCTCTCAGCTCCTCTGGTCAGCAATGCTACCTGGCAAGCTCGGCCTGAAAGTCAACCGGGATCGAACCCACCGAGTTATCTCGACCAAGAGGATTCCGGGACAATTGCACAACTTCCAAAGTAGCTCTCCCTGCTTCTATCGCTGTTACGGTGATCGCGGATCTCTTAGGGCTTTATGCCTCCCGAAGACTGTAACAAGCAGCTGTTCCTTCCATCTGGCGTCACGGAGTTATACGTAGAGAGATCTTCCCTCTAATAGTCATTACGCGGCCAAGGTTCGCCAGAGAAGCCGGTGCGATATTTTCTTTTTTGACATGTGTTATTATGCAGGACGGCGATCAGCGTGGCGGGATCGCACCTACTGAGACCGAGAAGGAGCGTCAATGCCGGCAGTATGCCTCGGCCATAAAAATTGGCCGGAGGATCGTGTCCACCGCCCCGCACCATGTTCTAGAAGCCTCTGGCCGACCCACCCAAGCAGCTAAAAACTCGACCCTGCAGGCAGCCCGCCCCAAGGACCACGCATATCTGTGCCGCAGTATGTCCGCACAGCACGCAAAGGATGCCTGAAAAATGCACACCCAAGACCAGTGTCTTTCCTTGCACTCCTAGCTACAGTAGATAATGTCCAGTCGCGTTTTACCTTCCTGCCCTGCGGTTTTCAATCTCACCTTCTGGAGTTCCAGCTATGATATGCAGTGATGATTGGCCCAGTCATGATATTTGGATGGTGATAGAAGTTGACAAAACACAGTGGGCTCGTACCTCTTCCTCCGCATCCTCTAGCCCTGCCACGACCCACGCTTTGCTACCACCTATTAACAAGACGTACCGCTTCTTCATGTTCTGCATAGCCTGAGCCGCCTAGTCATCCTGTGCTGTATGCCTGCGATTGTGGTGTCGAACTCGCTGTCAAGGAGGTTAGACTCTTGTCAAGTCGGGGCATAGGATGGGTATGCGTACTTGCAGCTTGGTACGATGCCTTGCGTCGAGGCGATACCGTAGGTGGTCCTGAGAGCAATGAGACCGTTGAAAGCCGCGGGGAGGCGAATGCTTCCAAATGCTTTGAGAATTTCGGTACAATAGCCATGATAAGGTGCAGGAGTACATACTATGAGTACCAACCGAATGATCGAGCCAGGCATACCCGGCGAGAGAAGCACCTGCGCCAGTGGAGCTACCTGATGGTGTCTGATACATGTCGCCCCGGGACCCAAGACGAGTCCGTTCTCGCCCGGGCTAAATCGACCTCTCAGACAAAAAATCATCTCCAGGCGGCCAAGCGCATTGTCCCCCGAGGCCATGTTGAGCCTGGTGCCCCTGCCACAGTCTGTCAGGCGTGCGAAGTTCGTGACCGCAAAGAGTCCTGTGGTTAGGGGCTGTGCGACCAAATCCTCCGTCCATGCCACCACGTTGTATGCGCCGACTGCCGCAACGAGCTGGTCGTGGGGCTGATGAGCCTCGGGCTGCACGCTGATGTGTTGGGGGCCGCTATATTCTTATGTCCGCTTTGCGGAGAGCCTGTTTCTGAGATGGTGCCTATCGATGGGCCGATGAAGTTACCGGGGGATGAGAGGTTGCTGGGGTTTATTCTGCAAGATATATAGTCATTCGGACGGTAAGGAGCGGATTTTCTCTAGTACCTGATGCCGCTTAGCGGTGTGGGCTCAGGAGTTGGTTGTTTAGGGATTCTGATCCATCTGCATCTCGGTTAGTTTTGGATATAGGTGAAGAACAACACGCCTAACCCTTTATTATGTCGGATGGGCTTTGTGTGCCCAAACTCGTCTCACATAGCAAAGGAGGTACAATAGGTATTTTGTGCTTGTACAATACATGCTTGCACTAGCAAAACGTGGGCCCGGCAAGCTTTTGATTAGGGTTTTGGAGGGAGGGGAAGGGGAGGGGTTTTTGAGATGGGGGTGTTGAGTCCATAATGCGGTTTAATCTACTTCTTGGATATCACGAGACGTGACGAGATTAAGAAGCTGAAACGGCCTGAGGGGTGTTTCAAGATGGCCGGGCATTTTTCTGTCTTGAATTCCAGTCGAAAGCGCCGGAAGGTCAGTAGACCTAACGAGAGCTAGACGGGATTATAGTGGACGCGAATGACATAAAAGAAAGAGAATGTCTAGGGGTACAGTACTCTTCAGCCTTGGTGTACAGTAGCCCACTTTTCTTACCATAAATAACCCTAACCCTGCACATCACCCACATCAACGCACTCAAAGACCAGTGACCGCAATTGATTCTGCCACACTTGCGATCGCGTTTTCCACCAATAACCACGCAAATCATCAATTCGGCCGCTGCGCGGTCTTTCGCTTCCATTACCCAAAGGTAAATATTCGTTCGCCGCACCGTTTTCCGGGCTAACTGGGTGTGTAGATGGCCGAGAATAGCCCGCCGCGCGATGCCGCGCATGATTACGACCCCCGAGGTCGATGCCTACGGTGAAGACGACCTTGCTGTTATCGATGAAGCTGTTATCGCGCCTCTGTCGAACTATGACTATTCTGGCCACTTAACTTCCTGCTCAACCTACACCCTTAACGCCAGTTGGTGACTTGATCGAGGTTGCAGCTACTTAGCCGGCCAGGGGCAGAGGAAGCCGAGGAGGGCGAGTTCGGGCCTCCATCCAACGCAACCCATCGTAGTGGGAGGGTGTTGTTCTAAAGGGGAGTCAGATGACGGCTGTAGGCGGTGGTTCAGCAGTCCCAGCGTCTAGCACTGCCTCCAGAGGCGGCGCAAGAGGTGGTGGGAATAATAGCAAGCTTCAAGGAGCCCCCAGAACGGCCTCTGGAACCCAGAAGGCATCGGCCGTAGCAGGAGTCGCGAAGAAAACGCGAGTCACGCGGTTGCAGGCGCCTAAGCCAGGCTCAGGGGCCTCCGGGGCCGCTTAGTAAGCAAGAAACAGCTTAGTTAGCGATTAATAGTATGTAGTCAATTGTAATTTTATTACAGAATCGGTTGATTTGAGCCTTTTCGCGTTGGTTTCAATTGAAACGCAGTTGTAAGTGCGATTGCGAATGCGACCGTGGAAGCGACCGCGGGGTTGATGCGCAGGGTTAGGGTTATGTATAGTAAGAAAAGTGGGCTACTGTACACCGAGGCCGAAGAGTACTGTACCCCTAGACATTCTCAAAAGAAATAACATATGGATGACTATGACTGGCACACTAAACCCGCCAGCCTTCCAAACCGCGTGGTGCCCTGCTTAACTCTGCATATCAGCAGCTCCTAAGCTGTCCTCTGACATTTTCCCCCCCACTGATAGCTATAAACTTCTGATCGGAACCTGGGAAAAACACAATGGATACCTGAACGTTACAGGGGTTCCTCCCATGAGCTTAACTCTTTGATCTACAGCCAAAAACATATCCTCCACATCTTTACTCTGTTTGACGAGCCTCTAAAATCGAGTGAACGTCGAAGTGGTTGTTCTCAAGCGCTAGGCAGAGCGGCGTCTTGCCGCTCTTGTTCTTTGGAAAGACCTGGCTGCTGCGACCTTTGGCATCTCCCAGCTCGAGCAAAAGCTCGACCGCTTCCAGATGGCCACGCTCCGCCGCATAATGCATCGGAGTATTGCCCAAGTCATCTGTGAGATGGGCTAGGCAGGCATTGGCGGCGTTTGTCAACGGCCTTACCGAGCTGTCCCACCCTGACGCAGTCACATTTGGGAGGCTGATGTACTCTTCTGTCCGACGGGACCTGCGGCCAACGTACAGATCTACGGACATGGAGCTGTGGTCGGACATGTGGACTAAAGTCACATTGGCTGCCACGTACGACGGCATGGCAGCAGAGAATCCGACCAGATCTTCATCCTGCTCAGCCATCTTGCCCTTAGATTTGCGCCCTGAGACGTCCTCGCGGATCCTCTTGCTCGGTGAAGCGCTGTCGCCGCTGTCGCTGTCGCTACCATCTTCGTCAACCGCAGCGAAGGGACTGCCCGCTGCCTCGGATCTCCACGGATTCTGCTCGGGGAGAAGAATACGCGCCGGGTCTAAGAGAAGCCTCATAGCGCTGACGTGGCCATTAGCAGCAGCCAAGTGCAAGGCGGTCCTGCGAGAGTGGTCCTCCGCGAGGGAGAGTACGGCGACAACGCGAGCATCGGGGGCTCGGTCGTGAACCTTCATGATCGAATAGAGAAGATTGGATAGCATGACGCAATCTCCCGTGATGCAACTCTTCACTATGGCGTTTTGGCCGACTGCATCTCGCTCCAGCGGGTCTGCGCCATCCTCTAGGAGGGCTTGCAGAATTTCTTCCCTCGCCAAACTATGGGAAATGTCTAGCCGAACGCTGCGCAGTGCGTGTGCTCTTGCCGCGTTCCCGCGGAGACCCTCGTGGAAGCTGTCGACTTCAAGACTATCGGCGGCATCGGGAGTTGCATTGGCGATGTCGTGAGCAGGAGGCTTGCAAGAACAGAGATGGTGAAGCGGCGTCTGTCCGCTGGCGTCCTTTACGTCGGCCACGGCCCCGTGCATCAATAGCAAGAGCACAAAGTCTCGATGGCTGCGTTTGACGGCGTGGTGTAGAGGATATTTTCCGCCGTAACCAGCAATATTGACGTCGAGGACTCCCTGACGCAACAGTGCCCTCATACCTTCCCTGTATTTCGACTTCTGACCTACGGACCCGGAGGCGTATGAGCTGCAAATGATGTTCAGCATCGTATCAGACTGGCCGGCGCTAAGTGTCGCAAGAGGGTCCGCCCCTCGTTTTAGCAAGTAAAACAAGACTTGAGGGTGGGCAGGTTCTCCGAGGTACCGAATCTTGCCACACGCAAACTTCAGAGCGAGGTCCAACTGGGCCTGCCGAACCGTCTCGGGAATAGCATCTATCAGAAGCGAGAGAATTATCTCCTCTTTGTGTCCCAAACCGATCTGCTGCGCAACTTCTGCCAATAGTGGCGGCGACGTTTGGGTCTGCGGGTCGTACACAATTGCGTGATATCGGTCGAGGAGACATTCCACCACTGTTTTCTTCAGCACCATGAGATTGTGCGAGACCCGCCGTAGAACCATGGTCAAGATACTCTCACCGTCCCAAATTGCGTTGGGGTCTGCTCCGCGGCTGAGCAGGAATGCGAATTTTGGCAGGCTCGCGTCGTCCAGGGCGCGGAGAAGGGGGGGAACCCCTTTGGTCCCGCCATTGTTGGGATTCGCGCCGTGCATCATCAACAGATCCATGGTCTCAGTCGGCTCGTTCATGTACGCCGCGACAAAGAGTGCCGTCCTGCCCTCACTGTCCTCTGCTTCGGGCGAGGCTCCGTACTTGAGCAAAAGGCTTACCTGCTCAAGATTTGGCCGGATTGAGCGGACAGCCTCGTGTAATGGGAGATTGGGAGATGCACGCCGCGTGTCGTCCAGATAGACGGCGAGATCAAGCCGGGGTTGAAGCATTTTCAACAGGTGCTCGATGATCCTCGTCGAGCAATAAGGGTCTTTCCATGCAACAAGCCTGTTAACCTTATTGCCCCAGTCATCCGTCGCCGGGTTGCCGCCATTGGCCGCTAACAAGTCCATCATCTTCTCACAAAGTGAGTGGTCAGCCTCCGGACTGTCAGCGCCGGCTAGTTTGCGGAACGTTCGTGACATGCATAGTAGTTTCGCGAAAGAGCTGTAGCAACCTATTTCACAGCTGGGATTATGTCGAACAAAAGCCCCTTTGAATTCCTTTTCAGGCAGCAGAGACGTATCCATCGAGGGAAATGCGTAGAGAAGTGCTTCCAAGAATGGCGGCCACGTGAACTTCTTGGACTCATCCCAGGGGAGAAGGGTTCTTGTATCGGCGCGTACCCCTTCTTCGAAAAGATATTCCAAGACGTCGTCCCAGCATTGAACGATAGCCAGGTCGCGAAGCAGGTTAGCGACTTCCGAATCGCTATATGGCCTACTAGCGAGCATATCGGCTTTCAGGAGCTTGAGTATCGTAGCCCTCCGCTTCGGTATGGAGGAGGGTTCAAAAATGGCCTGCATTAAAAGCTTGGCTGGTGAGTCCCACGTCTCACGGTTGACGTTCTTTGGAAAAGGACCAGCCCATCTATGCTCCGTCAAGATTCCCGCACGAATTGCGAGCCTTCGAGCGTTGGTAATGGCGACGATTGCATCTAGAGCCAGACGAATGGGGTAGGCGAAGGCGACATCCTTGAGGTAGCCGGGATACCGAAATGCAGGGTAGAAAGTTCCAATGTGCGAGTAGTCGCCGGAGAGGCGTTCAGTAATCGTTACGCTGAGCCGGTGAGAAAGACTGATCTTAATGAAGGTGTCGAAGTAAGTGTGCCAGTCGCAATATCGCTGCCACATCGTATCGGGCGCATCGAGAACGAGCCTTGTAGTGATATACGCGTAGAAAAGATAGTGACCCGTGAGCAGTAGCACGTCCCGGAAACCGCCGATGCCAATTGCGAACGCAACATTCCGTAGCGCAAATCGCAAGATTGAGATAGCAACCTGAAGAACAAAGTAACTGCGGAGATGCTTCGCGAGACGCCTCGCGAGTGGTGGCTTGGCGATCTCCAGCGGGGACTCGGGGTCTCTCTCCCTCAGACAACAGCCGCATCCGTGCACCAAGAGCAGATCGACTATTTCTTCGTTTGCGTTCCGGACAGCTATCGACAGTGCCGTCTTCTCGTTGCTAAACAGACCAGCATTGGCATCGGCGCCAGCCTCGAGCAGATCTGCCACAAGCCGAACATCGTTTTCTTCGACCGCCTGCAGCAGCTCGGCTTCCAGGCGCAAACCCATTGCTACAGCACGGGTAATCCGATTTTTTTTATAACCGTTACAGTGTAGGTATGACGAGGGCGACGGGTCGAGAAAAAGGAACTCGCGTTTCGGGAGGCGATCGTCGAGTAGGTTGTCAAAGGGTTGGATGGCGAGAATGTTTTGTGTTGGAAGTTGGCTGCGGAGAGAAGCGGGCGAACGGAAAGCATTGGCCCATTGAACACGTGAGATAGCCAGAGCCGGTCAGCTCGACCGCGATCCAAGCCATTATTGCTTTTCTTGTTGTGGTGGCGTCACGGCTTCTCCCTGAAAGTGGCGGGCGTCGCGGAATATGCCGTTGCGCAGCAATGCAATTTTGCGCGATGTTGCCTGGTTCCACCTCCCCTTCCCCCCCACCAAGTATCAGAGGCAAGTACGCTCCACACCGTTCAGAGCAAATAGGTCCCTAGAGAAATCATGTCTTCCGACACCACCTTGTCAGTAATCTCTCAGTATGTTACGACTGTGGCTGTTATCCCAACCACGGCCGCCTTGGTGCTGACGGAGAGGGGCTGGACCGCCGTCACTTCCATGTTCCGCGCCGCCCGAACGACCGTGCGCCCCTCGGAAAGCACCTGCGCCAGTCGCCTCTGGTCTGACGTTAGGGACGACGGGGACGTCCACACCTGCACCGGCGGATGGCCGTCTCCTTGCCAGTGCCAGCTGCCGCACGTCAGCGGCGACAAGTGTTGGGAGCGCACCATCGGCTTCATCAATCATTGGAAGTCGCACGGCCCCAAACTCTGCGATAAGCCGAGTCAGCTTCAGCTCTCGAGGGAATATCTCCATGCTGACGGAGATCTCGTACGTGCATTTGTGATTTTGGCTGTCACTGACGGGCATTTCGACCACCGCAGCCGGTATCGCAGCGGCGCTCGAGATGTGAATTTTGGGGGCATTGTCATCAATCGCCAAGTTCTCAAGAAGAGTTCGGGTCAGAATCAACACGAGGATGTCGTCTTGCTTCATCTGCTGGGCAGCATTCAGAGGAACCTGGCGAAGAAACACCTCGAGATGGTTCTTGGCGGCGGGCCTCCTTTGCAGCCTGGTGCTTGGACAGACTCCATCTCCACGCCCGACGACATGAGGCGCGGTGGATGGATTGTTGCCGTAGGCCTTATAGGACATGGCAGTTTCGATTCGAGCTACAGCACCACGGACGCATTCCTCCCCGTTTATGTCGACTCGGTCAAGTACAAGGACAATAAGAGAGGTGGAGTCTTCTGGCAGTCTATCGACCGCGTCACAAACATGCTCACCGAGATTTGGCTTCCGGCATTCGAGACACATGAGGACACCTGCCGCGTGAAAAGCGCCATTAAAGCTCTTGAGTATATGCGGCAGCGGGAAACGGAAAGCGGCGTGCGCAACATCTTCGATTTGCATATTGATCATGGCAGCGAAGTGTCGCGAGAGCAGCAGAAGGAGATCATCAATCATTTCAATGGCCCTCCTCTCTTAGCTGAGAGTCAACTCCCGGAATTTCGGCGGCGCTGGGAGCCACTCTTGAGACCAGTGCTCGTTGCTGCAGTCACAGGAACCTGGCGATGCCTTGCCTACTTTAAGAACCCCGGTCGCGAACTTCATTGCGTCATGCCGGATGAGCTATTGGATTCACCTCATATATATGTACGCGGCTGCTAAGTCATGCAGAGTAGCCTAGGAAACCGAGAGCAAGCCACGTTCCGCATCTCAAATAGCCAAACTGGAGTGAGTGTTATATCTTCCCAAAGCAGACTCCGAGAAGGGACACCACATCCTTCATGACTGATGTCAATGGGTTTTGTGTGGCCAGATTCGATACAAAGGAGGTACAATGCATTTTGTGCTTCTACCTAATAGAAGCAACTGACAAAACGTGAACCCGGCAAGCTTGGCACCTCAATCACAATAACCAATCCACCCTCACTTGATTTTGAGGCCTTTGGGGAAGATGGAAAGGGACGGAATCCCAAATATCGCAATTATACCTAATCCATGCTCTTTTCCACGTCCTTTACGCTGCATCAAGCAGTCTGCTCAGTAAGCCGATGGCACCACTTGAAACAGTGGGGGCTCACTAATCTCCCCTGAAGAAACAGCACATTCGGGCCAGACCACAACCGACCAGCGGTGATGTCGTACAAACCCCTGGCCCGAGTTTCCCCTTGCCGTGCTTATCTCCAGGACGGGCTGTTCATCGTATGCAGCGCGGGAGCGATCGGCAGATGTTTGGCGAATCTCTGACGTCGCCTCCTAAAGACTTTGGCCTATACGCAGCCAGATCTTCGCTTAAACGCACGCGGATCTTCACTTATACGCAGCCAGTGACGGAAGCTGAGTAACTATTCCCTGGAGTTTCGAGAAAGCCATCCGGATGCCTTGCGGTTATTTGTGGGGTTGTGATGTAACTGACGATAGACTTTGGAATTGAGTGCGGTCAAAAGTGGAGACTACCCCTGAAAACTGGTGAAGATGTAGGATCCTTATCTTCGCGAAGAAGGATTGGAAAAGACTCCGTGCAGCTCGGCCGTGTATATAAGCGCATCGAAGGCCTGCTATCATACTTCTTGTGTGTTCTCTGCTTCGAACGAGCACAATCAACATCTTCAAGCCACCATTTGTCTGATTCTCTCTTCCAATAACACCAAACAAACCCCAGACAACATGTCCTCCTCCACCAAAACATCTCCCCTCTCCCTCCTCATGGCCGGCACAACCGGCTACCTAGGCGGCACCATCCTCCGCCGCCTCCTCTCCTCCCCCAACCCCCTCATCTCCTCCCTCCCCATCTCTGTCCTCCTCTGGTGCCCCTCCTAAGCCCCCACCTTCAATTCTTACAACCGCACCCCCCTACTCACCCCCATCTTCTTCTCTTCTCTCGATGACACTGCCACTATACGCACCGCCGCCTTACAGCACGATATTATAATCCACAACCCTAACGCCTACCACCCCC
>Ga0247760_1000985_pt1 | contig 28749 bp, 23 predicted proteins | sample UWRJL171409R4_FD_179936 | JGI IMG/M metagenome (GOLD analysis project Ga0247760, IMG submission 179936) | Plant litter microbial communities from Arlington Agricultural Research Station in Wisconsin, United States - UWRJ-L171-409R-4 | ecosystem: Environmental > Terrestrial > Plant litter >... | reverse complement strand
AAATACAAAAGAAAGCTCCCTGTGTGTGAGGAGAGCACATGACCAAAGGCTCCTGCGCTCCAGCCTAGCCTGGAGCGGTAAGGCGCCTGCGCGCCTGAGCGCCAAGAACTGCCGCTGCAGTTCGACAAGAAGGCAATCGGCGACATCGTTGAAGCCATTCTTCAATGCCCAGCTGAGTGGCGTTTGGTATTCGGTTCTCCAACTGCGGCTTTTCCCTGAGACGGCCAGTAATATTGCCGAAGCAAGATTTTTGGCGGGACTTGAGGTTGAATCATTAGTCATCAGAATCTGCTGAAGGACGCTGGAGTGGCCGCCCCGTGCAGCCCAGAGTATCGGAGTCCAGCCATATTTGTCTTTCGTCTTGACGTCGGCTCCTCTGGCATGGAGCCGCTTGCACACCGCTTGCTGGCCTCTCTCCGCAGCCCACGACATTGCTGTCCGGCCGACCACATCTGGTGAGTCCACATCGACATCCGTGCCTAAGAGAATTTCCACGATATGTTGTTGTCCTGCCTCGGCCGCATGACTCAACGGGTTCCGGCCCACCGAATCCCTTAACCTGACTTCGTCACCACTATCAAGTAGAATCATCACGATCTCTCGGCTGCCCACCTCGGCTGCGTGGCTTATTGGTGTCCGGCCAGCGCAGTCGGTCATTATGCGAGCACCGCTTTGAAGCAGGAGGCGGACAATGTCCTCATGCCCTTTACTCGCAGCCCAGTGCAATGGCCCAAACGCAACCCCTTTTCTCGTAACCCGTTGCCTTCGCCAAAACCCGACTTTGTTCCGACAAGACCAAACTTCGAAGTCAGAGATGTCTGGATCAGCTTTCCCTTCCGTCAGGAGGAGCGCAACAACCGGGGTATGGCCACATCTGGAGGCGTGGGATAAAGGCGTCGCGCCCGAACTCGGAGGCATATGAAAGGACTGTCTTGCTGTCCATACAACCCGCTACGACGTAGGTAGCTATATGGACACCTTTTTCTTCGAGCAGCCGTTTGACGACCGAAAAATGTCCCCTTCTAGCGGCTCTCGTAAGTGGCGTCTCGCAGTAAACACATACACCATTGACGTTGATCTTCTGCGTGGCAAGGAGCATCTCGACGACATCCAAGTGGCCATGTTCAGACGCATACATTAAAACGTCCGCTTGAACACATCTTCGCCATCAGGGTCTTCCTGGTCGAGGAGAGCTGAGACAGCACTGTTGATACCAAAATATGCTGCCATATGCAGAGCCGTGCCAAGTCGGCCCGGTTGGGAAGTTGTATGAGTGGATCGCAAACGGTGCCGCTCCTGCAGATTGCCATTGACGAGCAGCGTTTTTAAGGCAGCCTCGAAGTGTCCTTTGCTCTTCAAGAATTGCATCACCTCCGGTGAGGCACCCTGGCTTTGGGCTTCGCGAACATGATAACCCCAGTTGCAGGAGGCATAATAATAAAAGGGGTAAAGACCGAGCCGCTCATCAAATCCGACCTCCGTATGAACAGCGCTATCCTGGAAGCTGTCGTACGAAAGATAGGTGACACAGGCAAGTGTCATATCCGTATTCACGCGGGGAAACCACTGAGCCCGCTTCCTACCGAAATATTCCTGCGTCGTATAGTGGACCAGCCGGACGAAGCCAGTCTGGACGTCAACTGTAACAAGCCCGACACATGCCGAGACTATATCTTCAACCTGGGCGATATTCTCTGGGTCAAACAACGGCGGTCCGACAACCTCTATGGCGAGGGCGTGTTGGAACTCGAATGTTGTCAACGGACGTCTTGCGCAGGTGATCCAGCCCACTGTTTGCATGGCCAACCCTTTCCGGTCTGATACTTGACTCCCTATACGCTTCATTGCGTCGCCATAGGCTTGGTCGTATGCTTCAGAACCTGTTGGCAGCCTTTCCAGAGCATTGCGGATTGCTTTGGGCGATCTCTTTCCGACTAACGAGTCCAAGTGAAGCTGGGCAAACAAGAATCTGCAAAGGATTAGCTTAGATTCTCTCGCTCTCTTCACGATGAAGGCATTGACAATGTTGCAAAAGGCCGTGTTTGTAAGGATGAGGAAACAAGCGTAAACTTACATGCCATCAACTGCTTGAACAACACCCTCATGATCTAGTCCTGGACGCCCCGATCCCGCTCAACAAAGGAGGGGAGCTGCGCCATGTTCTCCGCAATGTACGTTTCCACATCCTCTTGTTTGGCCCGCATCTCCAGCGATGTTGCATCTTGAAAGAGATCCGTAATCTCGGGGATGGGTCTGGACGTCGCGAAAATATTGACTTTATTGCCAGTGTTTGTCCGCAATGCAAAGACTTCGGCAAGCAATATTGACCGACAGCCCCCGGCCGTTTAGCACTCATCCAGAGCATCGATAACGACAAAGAACGTCGAATACAACGCGGCTACGGACCGTAGCGCAACGGAGAGCTCGCTGAGAGATGGTCGGCTCTTCTTTTTCTCGTGTTGCTCGTAGAGGGACCTCATCTCGTCTGGCAAGACCTGGCGGCCCTCGGTCAGCTGTTTCAGCAGGTTGGCGATCATGTTCACCGTTTTCTGCTCGTCGTGACGTCGAAAGTTGCAATACAGGTGTGCGACCACAGACGCTGTCGCTGGGTCGCTGCTGACGCGTGACGCCAGATGTTCGATGATAACCGACGTCAGGATGGTCTTGCCGGCTCCCGGAATCCCCGAGAATAGTAGAGTGCAGCCGGCCTCCCGAATCCACCCATTCTTCAAACTCGGCCGTGTCCAAAAGCCACTGTCCGGTTCCCTGCTGCCAGTGACTGACGACGTCGCTATGATAGGCGCCGTGATCAACCGTGATCCAGTCAAGAATCTTACGTCGAAGCTCGGCGAGCTCTTGATCCCGCCGGGTTTTGGTTGATGAATCGTACCGCTGACGTTCCTCCACCCGCATTTCTCGCAAGTTCTTGTCGATGGCCAGACTGACAGCGAGGGCGTCGATCCCTACCAAGTTGTTCAAGACCTGGCACTGACGGTTCAGAGTTTGAACGGCTTCCAAGGTGCGTTTGGCGGGAAAAGCACCCTTTAGCCTCTCCCACCCCACCCGGTGACCCTTGGTCCTTTTCTCCAACTCTTTGAGCAGAGTCTCGAGTTCGCTCTTGCAGTTCAATACCATCAACTGCGTACTTGTCGGCGATGCAGCGAGCAGCGCAGATCTGTGGCCCTGAAATGCATCGGAAACTCAGGGTTCAGGATGATATTCGTGTTGATATCAGACAACACCGTTTTTAGAGTCTAGAGCTCGGCGAACAGGTTCTTAGCCTCGGTCGGAGCGTCATGCCAGGCGAGCCCGAGACTGAGACTAAGGCTGAATCGGATTACCTGACCTGCAACTCCGATTACCCCAATGACACCGAACGGATCGGCCATTTTCAAAGTTTGGACGGTATTCGTGAAAAGGTGTGGTGAGCTGGGTCACACAGGTATGGTGGAAATTGTCATTTGTATTCGAAGCGTCATGAAAAGTTTGAACCCCGCGCCACTGAGCTCTTTCCCCGCTTTCCAAACAGCGAATCGAGGACTAAAATAAGCCTCCTCGAAAGTTGAGCGGGGTAGTGCGGTCTGGCCTAAAGGCAGTGCGGCGTGAAGAGACCCCCAAGAGGTGGCTCGGCGAGACATGACAAGGGTTTCTGAAGGGAATTTGGTCACAGGGTGGCCATCCTATTTGTCGTCGTCGTCGCAGATAACAAGTCAAACGTTGTGGAGGGTTTTGGTCTCCAACTTCACCAAATTAGGGGGTGGAAGTTCCAAGGTCAACTTCAAGTTGAGAAACTGAATATCTTCGCAATCGCTTGCTGCTGAGAGTATGAACTCGAACTATGCTTGCCTTGAAAACTAAGCGGGGAGGGCGGAATTCCCTGCCGCTTACCACCTTGAAACAGGAAGGGACGGGACGTGGTTGGATTCGACAGGGACCTTACCTGGTGCCTGAGGCTCACAGAAGACTACCTAACGTTGCACAACAGCCTAGTTGTCTGAGCGAATCTGGGCTTACGAAATTTCCTTTTTCGTTCGTAGTCCTGAGCTGGGGTGAGCTGGGGTGAGCTGTGGCTGATTTGTCTTGAGTTTTCCTTTATTTTCCCCTGAGGTAGGGTGATCCCACACGCGGCCGCTACACGGCCTCAGAGGACCGTTTTCAGTCCCCCCAGCTAAAGTTGCCGTTCGATGAACCGCAGATAACGTGTAATCTGCAGGAATCACTAGTAAAGAGTACATATAATTACGAATTTAACGCGTATGCCGTATGAGTTATTGGATGGTGAGTCCTAAAATTGGGCCCCCTTTAGGCGGGTGCCTCCCCCTTGGTTGTCCCCACTTCTGGTCCCAACTTCGCGTTGCTAATTTTTAAGCATCTTCTGGCAATTGCCTGCCCTGTTTGAGTCCACCGTTTAGTTGGGCTGATATGTTCAGGCCGGTGTACATGTACTGGTATATGCATGGTGCTAGTGCATCGTATACTATATCAAATGGATATCCTAGTATATACTATACCATCCTCAAAATCGGGTTGCGATGCGATGTGCTATATTGCAGCATTTGCCATTCCATCCTATAGCAGCAGGTAACATGAAAAAATAAGCTTTGATGTAGCACCTCACTGAGAAAGTGGCGCTGGCGGTATTGCATACTGTCAGAAACACGGCAGGCTAGATTTATAGAAATTCATGGGGTTGTAACTATATAATTTTACTGCTTTTACTCTCTTCTATGCAGTTCTAGCTGCAATCCGCACCCTCCTTCTTTTTAAGACCTCTTCAGAGTATTTCGATCATATCCTTGCACTGCAGCACCAGCCAGTAATTAAGCACCATGCTATCCCAATGGTTCCTCGGGTCCTGCGTCGAGTTGTAATACACCCCTTTATCCCCCTCAAACAGCCAGACGTCCGGATTGGTCACGGACCCATTGAGATACGGCACTGGCACGCCCAGGCGTGACGGAACTGGACCCCCCGCATTGCCGGGGCCGTATTCGCCGCAGGCGTCGTCGGGCAAGGAGAACCCGCCGCAGGTTACCATGGACCTAACGGGGCTTTTGGATTCGTTCCGCGCCGTGGCGACGCCGGGGTTACCGATGGCCTTTTTCTCGATGGCGACGATGCATGCGTCCGACAGGAAACCCTTGCATGAGCTGTCGGTGGCGAGCGGCTTGTCAGACGGGCTGTTTCACGACCCTAAAATTGACAAACACCCCTGCTTATAGTCATGTGACTCTTCGTCACGTTTGATCAGTCCAGATCAGCCCCGGCAGCTTCGGCTAATATTTGCACATTGAACAGCACAGCATTCCGAGAAGGTGCAGTTTTAGCCGAAGGACTTAAAAATGGTCCTGTGTAAGGAAAGGGCCCAGAATTGGGACATTTGCACTTGTAATAGCCACCACCTAGAACTTTATAAACAATTCGTCCAGGCCTTCCGCTTAGTAATGCTTATATCTATTACTAATCGTTGATACTTGGGATATTTAGGAGATGCTTTTGCTACTGGGTATTATTAGGAAATAAAGGGCATTTCGTACATTAAGACCATTTAGTGCTTATCTATTACGACCTGCACCCGACACAGGCCTCGAGAGGACTGGCACAGGTTAAGACAGAGCGTATAGCAGGACGCCAAAGGCTAAGGGGCGTTCCGAAGACAGCTTGTTAAGCTAGCACTCCTAGACGTAGGGTTTAATGTCATTATTGAACTAGTGCGATGGCGCAACAGGAAAGAAACCACAAAGAGAACCATACCCACAGAACGTTGTTGTCGGCCTGAAAGGCCGACTCCCAGACTACTGGTCCTCCGATCGGAGGGACACAAATGCAACTGACGTAGAAAAAAAAATACGTACCTAGTATGGAACAAAACCTAGTATGTGACGGTGCCTAGCATAGAACGGAGCCTAGCATGGAATAACAAAGGAAACGAGACCGTGGATCAGGTTATCTTCCTTCGATCGAAGGGCCAGAATGTCACTGGGCTTTCAATGGGAGGTCTTCGCGGTGAAAATCGTCGGTTCGATTGTTAATTGAAAGAAGCACGGTTTAAAGAACCGCGCGGCGCGGCCCCTTTTTGACGGTGGCACGCGCCAGAGAACGCATCGCTATGTACATAAACGGCTACAGTAATATTGCACACAGAGCCCAAAAAGAACGACAGGGTCGACCTGAACAAACGCCCTGAGTCATTATAGGTCGCTGTCACTATAATGCACAGAGGTAAATCTGAACAGTAGGATATAAATGAATAATTAAATACTAGCGTAAGAAACTAGGAGTCCCTTACAGTTATCGTAGTCACAATAATAACTATTTATACTAACTAACTAAAAGGCGCTTTATACCTTACTTATAGTGTTACAAGTGCTTATAGCATAAGCACTTTACTTCCTATAAGCGCTTTACTTACGAGGTTCCTCCTACTTATAATGTAATCACTTAGCTTATTGTAAGTACCTTTTCATTAGTTTTAAGGGCTTTAAGTCTTTACACCCCTAGCTTAATATACAGTACTATACGTACTGTTCTCTTACACTATTTCTCATACAGGGGATCTATTAAGCTGCACTAGCTTAAGTAACGTCCTATAAAGTCATTATATAATTCCCTCTCTTTAATGTTCTTTTTCTATAAAGAACTTAAAAGGTAAGTTCCTTTTTCCACTACACTACTATATAACGAATAACCAGTTCTTAAGTCTTAAAACGGGAGCAGGTTAAAAGTATTAACTGCTATTTAAACCTAACAGCTTACATATATGCTTTTAATAGCGAGATATCTCTTTATTCTTTTTGCAAATCTGCTAACCCTCCACTTACTTATTGGGTTTGAACCGTTCTGACAGTTACGACTACTGTCTAGAAAGGCACTATCCTTCCTAGTGTAACGCTTTTAACGTTAGTAAAGCGAAGTTAAAAGCCCTTCTTATTAAGAAGTAAGATGTTAATACGTAAGTTAAATCTATTACTTAATAGTTTTATAAGGCTATTACTAAACTGTAAGAGACGTTAACTTACTTAACGCGTTTTTATAAGTAACGGTTTTATCTTAAGGATTAAGCTGTGAAGGCGTTTAATTATAAGGTAAAGTTATTAGAGTTTTAGGAAGGTAAGGAAGTTAAGCTAGACACTCCTCCTAAGGATACAGAGTCTTTTAATTAAAGGAACTTGCTAATAGAATCTCTGTAACTTACAGTTACTTCATAATTTAGTTTATTATTCCCTTAGCGCGTTTGCTTCTCTTAACTAAAGGTTATAGGTTCGACTCCTATAAAAGTCTTCCGTTACAGGTTTAGAACTAGTCTGTCTTATCCTGGTTAGTCTAATCTTAAGCTTTTAACAGCTTTTCTTTTTACTTTTTTATCATTTCTTCCGTACTGACTTCCTTTCTCAATAAATGCTTGTCATGTAGATACACTTTTTTACTGCGCACTGTTATATAACTAGTTCAGGAGACCTTAAAGCATACCAACTTGCTTTTTGCCCTCTAACTCCTTTTCTAGACCTGTAGCGAAACGTAAGTCCTTTAGTTATAAGGGGTAAGTTATCCCGTAAGCTATCGGCTACGATTTTGGTTTTCTGTACTACTGCGTGTGCGATTCGTGTAGAGCTTACTAACTCTAGAGGCCTAGCCTCCTTATTAAGTCTAAGATCCTTTTAACCCTAGCTAATGGTTTTAATAAATGTCTTTCCGTATCTACTAAAGAGTTTCTTACTACTTTTAAGCTTTATATCCTATAGTAATCTTACTTTTTAGTATAATAGTTTAAATATTAGACTTTATCTTATTTCTAGTTCTTATTGTTAGTTTTAATTAGTTTAGATTCTTTCAGTAAAACTCTACAATTAAGTCTAGGTATTTAAGATTTTTAATAAGCTCTTATAAGTTACTTTTAAGGTTATAATCTAACTACTTAATAAGATATTTAAACGTGTTCTTTCCTTTCTGTAAATTTATAACTTCTTTAATAGTGTACTTATCTTTATTAACGTTAATCTCGATCTTCTTTTTTAAAGAAATTCCCTTTAAGGTAGGTTTTAAATGTGAGACGTGAAAAACCTTAATCTGTACCTTTATACTGGTAGGTAAGTTAAGTTTGTAATTAGAGGTAGTAACTTTTCTCTTAATTTAGAACAGTCTGTACCTTTTGAAGTTAAGCTTTTTATTAAGCTGTTTTGAATGTAAGTTTTGTGAAAAAAGGTAGATATAGTCCCCCTTTTAAAAACGTAACTGATTAACTAAGTAGATTATAAGCCTTTATCTGTTCCCTTTTACTCTAAAGACCTTTCGCAGTGCAAGAGTCGAGTGGAGGTAAAGAAGCAGCTTGAAAGTTGGGCCAGTGATCACTGTGCCAGTCCGTCTTTTACATTTACACAATGGCGCTGTCAGAAGCGCGGCAGTCTTGGAAATCGTGGGGTTGCAACTGCTTGATTGTATTGCCTGTGTGGTTCTGTTAGATGTGGCAGCAGTTACTACTTGTCAAAAGTAATGAACGTTCCGTGGTTTTTAGTGCAGTGGTAATGCGCAACAAGTATGTATGAAACAAGGCCACAGGCCTCAGCTTCTCTCTCATCGTCTACGAAATACTCCATCCCTCATCAAGAATACTGAAAACCCGTTTCTGGCCTTATACCCTCTTTTTCATCCCCCTGCCGATCAGGGTCCCGTATCGTCAGTTCCAACCTCTGATACCCCATATCCCTCACCGACGCCATAAATGCCCAAGTCTGCCAACTCCCAACCCCAGCGCCCGCATTGCGAAGCAGCGACGACGGCGCCGACCCCAGCCCAAGCACAACCAGATCTGTCAAACTCGTCCACGCCGCACTGCTCCAAAACCCACCAACAACAAACCCAACGTGCCCCAGCACTAACAAAGCATGCAGATACAAAAACACAAACGCCAACACCACCGTCGTCCCCCTAACGCTGTACCCAAACGCCTCCTGCTCCAACTTAATCCTCATGTCCACCCCTTCCCCGGTCGCGTTCCCCGCCCCGTACTCATACATCACGGGCATCTCGCCCAACAGGCTCCGGCTCGTACACCCCCTCAAATTTGGGCCCGTGCAAATCTTGGTATCCTCCCTCAGCACCCCCAACGCGCCATGCACGCCCGCCATGACCGCTGCCACCAACATGGGCACGTCATGCGGCAGCGTCGACTCAGCAACGTAGCTAAACAACGACCTTGACGCCGCATCCAACTTGGGCAGGCTATTCGGCGGTGCAAGCACCTCGAACGGAAAAATATCCAATGCATTCAGCCACGCGGCATCCACCTTGACGACCGGCCCGGCGTCCACTCTGTTCAACAGCCCCTCCAACGGCACCTCAAAGTCCCCCGGGTGAACCGACAAATCCGACACGCCCCGCACAAACTCAGTACTCGACGGGGAAGCCGGCGCCCACTGCGCGAGGTAGTAGCCGATTTCAATGCTCTGAAACTCGCGGTCCTGCGGGGGGCTCGATGGATCGATGGGGTACACGCGCACGTAGCCGCCCGAGACGGGGTGGGGAATGCTTTCCTGCATGTCGACGAATTCGACGAACCCGGCGGTCCAGTTCTGGGAGATCAGCTGGGAGGCGACGGTTTCGCTAAAGGAAAAGGCGAATGCGGGGTAAAAGCCTGTGCCTAAGCAGGCGTTGCCGTCGCGTTCCGTACCAAAGATGTTGAGGTTGAGGGAGCTGGAGACGAGCGACGCGACGGTTAGGTTGACGGTGCGGATGGAGGTGACGCAAGACTGCGCGAGGACCTGGGGTTGCAGGGTGGGCAGGGGGAGGGCCGAGGAGAAGGAGCCGAGGACGAAGATGGAGGGCGGGTTGGGGATTTTTTCGAGAAACGCGCCGATGCCGCTGGATAGGCGGGTCAAGTTTTCGTAGAACAGTTTGAGCGCGCATGAGGCGCGCATGACGCTGCCCGCCAGGAGGGTGTCGTTGAGGGGCGCGTAGTCGATGGAGAACTCGTTCAGGTAGGCGGTCAGGCGGAAGCTGTTGCCCGTGAGGGTCAGGCCTGTGGGCGAGGCAGGGATTTCGACAAAATCTTTGCTGAGCGTGGCCATGGAAGAGAGCAGGATGTCGGGGAAGAGGTAGTTGAAGTACGAGATGCAGTTGCCCGGCCGGTCGGCGAGGGGTGGGCAGCGCCACGTGAGGTTGAGCTCGGGGCCGATGGACAAGGGGTACATCTGCGTTGCTGACATGGCAAAGGTGTCAAGGAAGTAGGTGCCCGACTCATGGCGCGGGCCCTGGAGGAAACCTCGAGATTCCCCTTCTGCGACTCGGAGTAGACTCTGGGTGAGGTTGTGCGTCTCGGGCAGCTCGAGACGCAGTTGGCGGGGAATGAGGACGACGGCCGAAAAGGGGCTTGCGGCGAGGGAGAGCAGGGCGACGCCGACGACGAGCCCAAAGGTGAGGAAGATAGAGACGGCCGAGAACAGACGTCGGAGAGAGCCGAGGAATTCTGGACTGACAAAATACAGGGGGTTGTTGAGCTGGAAGGGTGTGGTGACGAGCCCGAGGGGGACACCGTCGCTTCGCAGCAAGAGGAAGCGGATTCGATGGTACAGGATGTTGGAGATGGACGCGATGATGAGGCATTCGTGGACCTTGGCTGCGAACTGGAGCGCAGCCAAGACCTCGTCTGATGGGCCAGGGTGTGGCCAGGTCCACTCTTGGACGTACACGATTGTGAACAAAACTGTGATGGCTATTGGCGGGAGATGGTAGAGCGTAGTGTATAGAAGTGCGTCGCGCTTGCGTCTGCTCGCTACAGGCTTCGGATTTTCGACAGCGTTGGTAAGGGTGTCGTCGCTGAAGGTTGTCTCGAATGTGTGGCCGGAGGCGATGGCGCTCTCGCCAATCGTGAACTCCTGCTTTTTCGCTCCGCTGACGGCCTCGAACCGCCTCCGGAAGCCAAAATCAGCCATCTTTGGTATTGTTGAGGACTTGTTCACGAAGACGGCGTTTAGGCTCGGATCTCATTTTGGTGGGACGAAGAGAGAGTTTTGGCAAATCTCCTGGTATTGATTTCATTACCATGCTTTCTGGCTTGTACGCGATTTATTGGGCAGCTCGGATTTCGGGTTTCGCGTCTCTGTGAGCTTCTGGTTTTCGCGGCGCAGCGCGGCAAGCCCATGGCGTTGATCACACGATCCTTCTGGACTTTGGCGGGACTTTTGACGTGAAACAGCCCTAAAGCACCACCCCCTGCCGCCCGCCATGACTCCAGCCAAACCCCATCCATTGCACCCTCAAACCAAAAAACCCCAAATCGGGTAACAATACTCACTCGTCCCAGCTTCTTGGCTGGCCGCATATGCACACCAGTATCGACATGGGTCTCTTATCGCAGTGTCCATGCTGATATGGGAAGCCCCGTCCTTCAACCGACGTGCAGACCTGTGGCCAGCTCGAAACTTGGTAGCCAGGCAAGCAATTGACAAAATAAAAGGCACTCCAAAATGGTCTCGCCAAGTCACTGCGCTAACACATGTACTAACAACTCCACCACTTTCCATCACTCCACTCGTCACTCCACACACCGCCAGTTGCAACTGCATCAACACCACCACCATTGCAAGATGGCCATTGGCGACCGTCACCATCCTACACCTAAAAAGTCGCAGATTCTTGGCACAGTTGCTTTTCTGGATAGCCATAAGGCACCACCACTACCTCCTATCTTCAAAACCGAAACTTTCCACCATTTTGGGGTCAGTGAGCGTCGTGGCTAGCAAATCCTTCACAATGGGCGCAAACGAAGGCATCTCGAAGTCGAAACACGAGGACGGAAGAAGCTCCTTTCACCAGCCGATTTACTAGCAATGGAGCGCATTCTCTAGCAATTCGGCTTCCAAGGCTGATCTCTAAGTTGGCAAGGTCTTGCCTTACAAGCAGGTATCTTCCCAGGGATTACTGATTGTTACGACCTGCACTCAACACAGACCCCTCCAGGGTCTGACTGGGTTAAGACAAAGCGTATGGCAGGACGCCAAGGTGGAAGGGGCGATCCAAAGACTAAATGAAGAGACTGACACTCGCAGACGGGGTACCTGTCACTGTAGGTCGCTGCACTATAAGAGCAGACAAGGTTTGAGTAGTAATGTATAAATGAACAATGTATTACTAATGTAATGATCCAGAACCCTCATGCTCCATCATGGACACAATGATGGTATCCATACTAGCTAACCAGGAGGCAACTTATACCTAACTTAGTGTCTCCCTACTCAGTTCCTCTTAAGTAAACGACTACTGAGCTCTTCTTCTTAGTAGCCCCGTCCTACTGACTCGGGGCGCCTGTTCAGGCCGACCCTGTCGTTCTTTTTGGGTCCTGTAATATTACTGTAACCGTTTTTGAGCGGTGTATTCTCTGCCGCGTGCCTCCATCAAAAAGGGGCCGCGCCGCGCGGTTCTTCGAACCGTCGCTTCCACTCATTCAGTTCAATTGAACCCGACGATTTCACCACGAAAACCTCCCATTTGAAGCCCAGTGACATTCTGGCCCTCTGGTCGAAGGAAGATGACCTAGTCCACGGTCGCGTTTCCTTTGTTGTTCCATGCTAGGCTCCGTTCCATGCTAGGCACCGTCTCATACTAGGTTTTGTCCCATACTAGGTACGTATCTGTTTTTCTACATCAATTGCATTCGTGTCCCTCCGATCGGAGGACCAGTAGTCTGGGAGTCGGCCTTCCAGGCTCCTGCGACTTCCTGTAGGTGTGGTTCTTTTTGTGGTTTCTTTCCTGTTGCGTCACCGCACAGTTCATTAAACTGCAGATAAAGTAATTAACGTTAAAGAAAAAAAACTAGATATAGAGCGCGCAGCGCGATGGAAAATGTAAGGTCGTGGCGCACACTCCACGCTAAGAAATCCAGGGGTTCAGCGCCCCACAACAACCAGCCTGTTTACCCACCCGATATATACTGTGTAGATACAACGCCTGCGAGGAATAAGGTCCCCGTTCGCTGTCACAGGTTTATTGTTGGTTCAAAACTTGCGGCTTGCGAATCGAAATGGTCATCTTTTGTACAGTTTGCTGAATGAGATATACCGCTAGGAAGTAGATAAATAAATACAACAGACTGTTGCACATGGCCGAACCGAAGCTGAGACGAATTTACGATAAGGGATAATCGCTCCACACGGTGCTCAGCTTCAGCCCCAAGCCATTTCGGCGGGGCAGAACTCTTGCCATATCTCTCGCCAGCATTCTCTCCAATTCATCAATCCCAGCTAATGCATCCCCAACGACTTGCTCGCAACCTGCCCCCGGTAAAGATATCCGCTCGGCAATTGACATCGTCTCTCCGAGGTATCGCAAGACACAGTACGGAGTTTCTCGAGCCCTCCGCGATGACGGAAATCTGCAAGGTCGATCGGTCAGCGACGGCCCAAGACATGACCCAAAGCGCTGGGAGCCACTTACCCTGCCCCTGAACAGCCGCAAGGCGGTGCCAGGGAGTCCCCAGAGGCGGCCGGGATGCTGCAGCGCCCGCATTCCACCACACCCTCGGTTTTCACCACAGAGTGCCTCGCCGGCCGGTTTGGTTTGAGACTGGCGTCAGACATTTTGGGCGGCTCTTTTTCACGGCCAAATTCAAGTCGAACCGCTCTGCAAGCAAGACATGCCTACTTATGTCCCATTCTTCACGCCATTTGCAGGTTTTAATTGGCGCATCTTCGCAAGAATGCTCGTCGACTTTCCTCAAGCGCATCTTCAATCTTCGCAAACACGCAGCGCATTCCTTCGTCATGGGGTCTGCAGGTCCGCGGGGCGTTCCGAAGCGCGGGTTGCGCAGTGCGCAAAACCGCAGCATCCTGGGCCATTGATTGGATGCCTTATGGTGCCACGGTGTGGAAGGGTTCGGGGTGACGACACCGTCTGCCTGCTTCTGACCGAGACTTGGAGCCCTCCCTGAGAAACACTTGGGGGTTTTACACTTGTACTGCGCGTCGGCCCGCTTCTTTGTTCTCTTGAAGGGTTCCGCAAACTCAGACTCGAAGCGGCGTGGTCACGACTCAAATCCGAAGCGAGCCGTCAGGCTTGCTTCCGCTCGAGGTATAATGGCCAAATCCCGTCGATTCACCCGCTTCTTCCGGGCTCTGAGGGAACGTCAAACCCAGAGCCTGCCCGTCATTTCGAAACGCCTCACTGCCGGTCTCAAATCAATTCTCACCCGCAAGACGGACCAACGGGACTTGGATATGCCAGGTCAAGAGGTTTCGGACGGAAGCCCTGGTGAATCCACCACGCCATTATCGTTGGCAGGGACGGCCATTGTCAACGACCCAACCGGAGCGGAAACTGATACCAAAACAAAAGACGACGTCAACCCTGAGGCACCGGTCCGGCAGCTCTCGACAACGGCACCGAAATGCCCAGAGAAACGAAAGTATTCTGGGGAGCACGGTGAAGTTCTGTTGGGAGAGAGCGGTTGCTGTTCGGCGAAAACCGCTGCAACACCATCCGACATGTCACACAAGCCATCAACGAAAAAGCAACAGGAAATCATCGACTGGGTCAATCACCAGCCAACAATGGGTGACTTATCCACTCAATCAGACGTGACTTTACCATTGCCCCCAGAGGATGGCGGAGCGCATGCCACCTTCAATATCCCCGACAAGAACAGAACAAGGTCGACTGACCATTCGCAAACATGTGAACCTCCTTCTGGAAGGACTAGCCCCCAGAAATCCCATCACGGGACTTCTCAGGACCCAAAGAACAGAGGTACGCCACTCAGTGATTGCTAACGGATATGTACTAACCTAAACAGTGATTCGAGAGTCACAACAAGATCAATTTGCACCAATTTCTCGTCGGGGAACGTTCAAGTCTCGACACCTGTGGTTTTATGACTTCCCGTTTACCAACCAGTTTTCCTTGTCAAGAAGGGGCTCCGAGACAACTGTTGGTACCACTGTTTCTGGTACCGTTTCAGACGCTATGAGCAACAAGAGATTCTCGGCTTCCACGATTGCAACAACTTTGACGATACCCACGAGTTCCGATACTCTGCATGCGCAGTTCAAACGATTTAGAGCTGACTCACGGTCAAGCTCCTTTCGGTCAGGATCTATCCCCTCCGCTCGCTCGTCCGTCCATCCGTCAAATACACAGGCACAACGGCTTAAATATCTGCCACCGACACCCCGGGATTTTGCTCCAAATCCCGAAGAACATCACCCACCACTCCCAGCAGTTCCCCAGCGGGTCTTCACTCATCAGCTCTTTACGGACCCTTCGCCATTGCCTCTTTCCCCTAGTAGTGTTATAGAGGCTGGAGCGCTGGCTCAACAGCTACATGGAAGGGACTTCGACGATGAAACACTGGTGGTCACCAGCACTGAAAGTGGGAATCTGGCTGAGCTCCGGATTTGCCTCCCGAGTGAGACGGGGGATGAGATGTTGAGCGTAATCAACGAGCACGCGTCAGATGCAGGCTCAACAATACTCGCCTCGCCACGCCCATCCGTGGATCGTCGACAGGAGAATTACGAGCTACTGGTTGACACCTTAGGAAGCCGTCAAACCTCGGAAGGGCCTTCCATTTTCGAGAGAGACACCTCGCCGCTTGAGTCCAGTGCCTCGGCCCTATCTCTAAGAGAGCTTTTGATGCGCGATCGGCCGTCCCAGGATAACAGCGATATTGAGGATACGATGTCAGACGTCACAGACCACACCGACCTATCGCTAATAGAGGCATTCGAGACATCGCCGACGCCATTCCATCCTGCGCTGCTATCTGTGCTCATGTCGCTAAAGGAGGAAGTTGTCGATCGCATCAAACAAAGACTACAGGTGATTATGCTCCAAGCACATGGGTCTCAGGAACGCCCGTCAGGGCCCAACACTTCTACTTCATCTCAACCCGGGAGATCAGCAGGAAGGGAAGAGAATCCCAGCTTTCTCAGTGCCTTGCCAACGCTGAGAAAGCGCCCTTCTGATGAGGACGATGGTGTGTCCGGGCGAGGGAATGGCGATGATAGAGACGGAAGGAAACGACAGAACATCACCACTAGGGCCCAGCTGGAAGTCCATCTCCGGAAATTCGCTTGCCCGTTTCACAAAAGATATCCAGATAGCAACGGACTTTCGAAGTCGTGTCGTGCACCTGGCTGGAGTTCAGTACATCGGGTGAAGTGAGTCCATTCCCGCGTCTTCGGAGAGATATTGAGGTGATAATGTTAAAATCTAGTCAGAGAACACATCTACCGGCGCCACCAACGACCCGCGTTCCGCTGCACGAGATGTTTTGACATCTTTGAGACCGAAAACAAACTCACCGAACATATGAGAGCTGACGAGCGATGCGAGAAGCAGGATGCGCCTCCTGAGACGGATACAATCTACATCAGCAAGTCCCAAGAGTTGGAGCTCAGGAAACGGAAGAGAGAGACATCAGAAGAGGAAAAGTGGTTCAATATCTTCAACATCCTCTTCCCTGGAATTCCCGTCGATCAGCGTCCGTCACCGTGTAAGTAACCATCAAGACACACTCCGAAAGAACACGCTAACCTCCACCAGATCACGAATCCTCTCTCCAGATCCCATTTCCCGATCCTGCCATGCTCGGTGACTATGGTGCCTTTCTCCTTCAGGCACTGCCCGCACGCATCAACGTCGAGGTGAACAATCACCTTCTCATTCAGCCATTGGGCTTCACAATGCCACTGGACATGACCGAAGTCATTCGGCGCACAATGCAAGAAGTTATGGAAGATTTTCGTCCCATACTCGCATCCGCCATCCCTGATGCCAACGAAGACGCTGAGCATGATCTCATTTTTGAAAGGTCTCAGATGCATTCAGAGTCAGCTGTTCATTCACAAACACTCAATGCCTTCCCTGCCTCAAACATGGGCACCATCTTCCCGCTACCTTTGCGGGCAGCCCCGCCGCCACCTGCACCTCCTTCTGCCACATGGGCTGCTGTGCCCCTCTCGGACTCACCGTCAACCACGATGTTCGATTTTGGATTTGGCAACCCAGGACAAGCGGTTGCTAGCGCCCCGGCGGTTCTATACGGCCCCGACGAAGGAATGGCCGAGTCCGAGTTGTGGGATGTGGATGGGAGTTATGACAATGAAATCACAACCTTTGAGAGATTGCTGGATGGGACAGGTCCTGCTGATGATATGCAGTCTTAGACGGGAGAACAACGGTAGCATTGGAGTAAGAATGGGCGTTTTCGCGAGTATAAACGGGTAGTTGCTTGTTTTATAGAGATACCCATATGAATGAAGCGCTGCAATTTCGACTCGAGGCACTGTAGAAGACATGAGTGACAGACTGTAAGACGGGCAAACATTACTTACATAATTACGTCGATCCTATGCGTAACCCGTGGTACAAAACCCCATTCACTGCAATGTTCGAATCAAACAGCGGTGATCATTGGGTTGTGCTCCCGCACAAACCCCGCTACCTACCTTTCACTCGGAAGCCGGGAGTCGCTGATTCGGCAGCACCGCCGATCATGCTGTGGCTTGGCATTACTCTTCGCTGCAAGCTGCTGATCTATCAACCCTCACAGGCTATTTCAATTTGAGCGATGCCCTGCTGAGGATATTGAATCAAGTTTACAGAGTTTCTCACGATGCGCCAGCTCTGTTCAACATGTCCAACAATCCCCAACATCGACTTGCTCTCCGAATGTGGACAAGCGATTCCGACCCAAATTACGACTGGCCGACTGATCCGCCCAACCTCCGACACATTCCATACTTTCAGGCAATACCCGTCCAGCTCACAGATCTAGTCCACGACTCCTCCCACCGAGACACGCTTGACCTCAGCTTCGCTCCGAGCGACTGTAGGATAGTCTCGGACACCAAAAACTGCGTAGAAGCATGCCTGAACCCAGAATCATTATTCCGGCTAAGAAACCTCAAAACATGTATTCTCATGGCAAGCGCATCGCTTCTCGTGCATCACGCAGTCATGTACTAGTTCTAACCTTGGGGACTGCGCCATATCCGTGCGAGACTTAAACAATATCAAAATTACGCCCAGCAACCTAAACATCATCGCGACCCGACTAAGCAGCTACTGCGCTCTGGCAGAGCACAAGATAAATCCCGATATAGCAAGGCCCGGTGTAAGTATAACCTCAACTCTACCTTACCTATCTACTAGACACTAACCCCCAACAGCTCATCCTCGCCTACCTCCTCCAAATCACCCTCTCCATCCTCCTCCACCTCTCTCTAAAACTCACCACCACCTGGACCCGCCAAAGCTTCCACCTCCTCTCCCTCCTCGCCCCCTCTCATCTCTCCTCCCGCACCCTCACCCTCGGCACCAACCTCCAACGCCGCCTCACCACCTCCCGCTTTGCCGCCGCCCTCATCTCTTCGGTCATCGAATTCCACGAAGTCCAAATCTACTTCGTCGCCTCCATCCAAATCGCCACCCTCGTCAGCTTCTCCCCCTCCAACCCCACCACCTCGAGCGTCAACAGCCCCTCCTACACCGTCCTCCTCCTCAACTCCCTAACCATAACCTCCCTCAGCATCACCAGCGTGTCCTGCATCTTGCTAGCCCAGCGCTCCCTGCAGAGAGTAGGAATGCACTGGTGGCACCCCTTCGTCATCATGACGGCAACACATGCACTCGCCCTGAGGATTTTCACAGTGCAGGCCGAAAATCAAGACGCATGGTAACTAAAGGGTGCCTTGGAGCTGATAATCCAAGGTAGCAGTCAGTCAAGGTCAATTTTCAGAACGTAGATAAGGCTGTCCAATCCCTTCCGCAACTCCCTATACTCTTTAGTGCTACTGCTATAGCTAATGCCAAAGCCTGACCAAGCTAGACCGCAAAGCTAGTAAATGGCGATGATATTGCTAACATTACCAAATTTCTAGCCAACATCTATCTGAAAGATACTTAGATTATGCTATTCTAATCGAGGCAGTGGTTGGGTTCCGATAGTGAACGGAGATAGCACAGTCGAGGAGTCGAGGCGATGGGTTAAGAAACAAGAACTGCAGTTTAAAATCCTCCACTGAACTGCAACAAGGCGGTGAGGGGGCCAGCCACTCAAGTGGCACCTGCGACAGTACGTGAGTGGCCATAACATCGTTGGGGCTTTGGCAGTGCATGCGAGCCAAGTCTGCCCAGCCTGCACAGCCAAGCTGCACCATCAGCCAATCAAAAACCTCCAGGCCCAAGGTTCACCAGTCAAATTCTCAAAACTGGTCAGAATCTGCGTATCCAGTGATATTTTCCCGAGGGGTATTATTTTCTGTAATCTGGAATTAGCCTTGGATAGGCATCTAGGTAGCTAGTATCTCTCCTGCGGAGTGGCTGACGCCATGGCTAATTGCTTTACTTACGCTCCCAGCGGCCTGTCCACCCCCTTGCGCTAACTCCTCGTCCCGCCTAACTCACCAAGAACAAGTGTCATGATGTCGGAAGTCCCACCAGAATTACCCACACAGCACAAACCAGACTCTGATCACCCGTAGGCAAAAAAATAAAAAAAATAAAAAAAATATGTAAGGTAAACGGGCTATAGGATAACGCAGCATGGGAATGGCCGTTCCTAACTGCCATTGTTCTGTTCGAGGTCGGCTCAGCCATCTGCGGCGTGGCACCAAACTCGATCACTTTCATCATTGGTAGGGTCAATAACTAAGAGCCTCATTGTTAGGAGCTGGGGGCGTGCGACCACGTAGATTTGCAAGCGATTGACCTAACTGAATACCCGCAGAGTGTGGACAATTCGGGGCAGTCATGGCTAGAAGAAGAAGCATTGTAACTGTGGGACTTTCACGCATATATTGTCTTGTAAATTGATTCTGCTGTTGTATGTGTATGGTGTCTAATTTAACCCAGATGATGTAAGCGAAGCTTCCCTGTCGTAGGTGCCACCGTATCGGGCTGGTAATGCAGTCTCCATTGCCTCCTCTTAGTGTGACCTCAGACGAAATGTCCATCCTATCGTTCAGAGTGACTCTCAGTGCTGTGAAACGGCAGCGGTCCATCAAAGAAGGCACAGGAAGAGGATGAAGAAGGCGTTGTAGTCAAGTCCGGGAAGGCAACTGGTCCTCCAGACTGGCGAGCTCTGCGGCAATCCGCGCCCTGTGAGCCGCTTGGGCAGCAGCGATGTCTGTTGTGCCGTTGGGGAGGCCGACGAGTGTGTTGCCGAATGTCGGCGGCTCGGAGAGGTATCGGGAAACGCGCCGACCAGCGAGGAGTCGTGGATTGATGGCGTGACACTCGGGCAGCTTGGACGAAATTAAGGAAGGTCCGCTCATCGATCTACGGCCCAATTGCCAGCTGTTAGCATTGTAATGTTCAAAAGACGCATTGGACGATGTCGCACCCCATGCCCAGTGATTTCCTAATTGAAGAAGGCATCGAGGGGAGACAGCTAGTGTTGATAAAGTCAAGGTTGGCTGATTTGGTAGCAAGTATTTTACAAGACTCCAACCACGGAGTTGACGGATAGCTCATGACAGTCTTGAACCGTGGAACTTTGCGCTGGGTTCAATATATGTCTTTCCATCTCCTGAAAGATCGCCCCTCTCCGTAACGCACCCGGTATCTAACTCATTGAAACTCCAAGACAATCCACCCACGCCCCTCTCCCCGCACACAATCGTATCGTGACCTTGTTATCAAAGTCCCTGAGCTTGGACGGAGATCGATGGAAAACGTGCGTGGGGTGGATCTAGCGAGACCCCAGAAAAGAAGGCGCGCCTTCTCAGCAAGGCAACCGCAGGCCCATACCGCCGACGAAAAATGTTCCTCCTTCGACTGAGAGGAACTGCATCCGCCGCTTCCCTACCGGTCCCTGTGATAATCGTCCTGCGTAAAGCTCGGAACCATCGAATGCGGCCGCAGCTATTTCGAGCTGCTCCTTCAAACCCACCGGGCTCGCCAATGACAGCCCGCCGGGTCCGGTCTTCCGCAGGAGGGGTTACATTTGCTTCTCGGTGAACGGCGCTGGCGGAAGAAGCCGGCAAGTCTGGCCGGGGTGCGGAGCCGCTGACTGGCCGTAGGGTGCCGTTCGGGGTGCCTTTGGTGCTGCGAACGTGGCAAATCTCAGTGCGTTGGTGCGGAATGGCTTTCGCCAAGGCACAAACGACTCTGCTTGGATGTTGCGATGTGTCTGATGCGCCTGCGGGCTACTGTCGCGCGCATTGCGGCGTCAATCCCGTGCATGGGCTGCTCTCAGATTGGCTTCAATCATCGAATGGCGCCGGCCTTCGCCAATCCAACCTCCTTGCGAGGGAGTTGTCAGCAAATGCGTGGAGCTTAGAGGAATGGGTCGTGGTGCATGCGACCAAGTTCACTCACCGAGTCCTCCCAAAAAAATCCCTCAGGTTCGATCCGATCCAGAGAAACATTGTGAAAAGTCGGTGTGACGCACCCATCGCCTGATTATCGCATGAGAACTTTGTGCATTGCATGCGTCAGCACGGCGTTGGTTGCCTGACGGTCGCCTGTGAAGTGACGATGGCTCGAGACCCTGGTTCCTGGTTGTGGTTGGCGAACCAGTCCTTGTTGCCTTGTTTCATCGCAATCAGCCGATAATCAGCCGAGTCAACCCCGTGCCATCACACGTGACTGCGAGCTCTCGAGTTGGTTTTGTGCAATCCCTGCGAGATGTCGGACATAGCAGATAATAGATATGTCATAGTAGATGCGAGGTGTTGGAGCTTGTTGCGTCTCAGGCGACCGCTGGATCCCGGAACTGACTGAAGTCGTCAACGGTCACCGTGACGGCCGTTTGTAGGTGCCTATCCAGCTCGAGACCGCGGTGAGTGCTCTGTGGGGGTTTGTCGCAGTGCAAAGGGCCATCATATGCGCTTGCCCATGATCAACTTTCTGGAGGCTTAAGTGGTTAGATGGGGTTAACTGAAAGGAAGGGGTAGCAACTTGCAGACTGAGGAATACGAATATGTAAGGATAAACACTCGCCCTTGATTCGAGCCTCTGCGCAGTAAACCCCGATGCTGCCAGAGACGATAGTGATGAGCAGAATGGTAGGAAGAGCGAACCGAAGAGCTTGAGAGCAGCCTGGGAGGAGCCCATCTTATGTGTCCCGGGGTCTGTCTTCCGGATTTCGGTCGGGCATGCCTTAGTGATTGGTCGCATGTTGCGACCCCTGGTTACGATTGACCAATCACCCCCCCAAACCCTCACCGAAATTTGCAGTAACAAGTGTGGGCGGAACGGTAGAGGATTGGCCGAAACAGTTGCGTACATGCGATGGATTGATGGGAATGGTCAGAGTTCACTTCCAGTGGAGCGTGGCAACAGTGATCTTCCGACAACCCGCATGTTGTATGCACCCGGCGATGCACCCAAATTCGACGGAATGCCCAATCCGTAAGATGACTCTTCCAAGACCTCCAACATCTGTCGACACCGTCGGCACAGATGTACCGCTCCAAGGCTCGGGCCAATCCCCCGCTTGTTTCGGGAAGGAGATGGTTTGGATGGCATCACAAAGGTGCCTGGGCAGTGCTCATTCCTCGTGCGCCGCCGCCGCCACTGCAAGCCCAACTGACTCCAATGAGACCCAAGCTCAGTTAGGCGAGAATCCCCCAAGCAACCAAGGCCCGGATTAGCTCACTTCCTATTTAGTAGCCACAACACCACAAATGTTGAATGCACTAGCACTCCCGCGTGTCTTCTTCTTTTCAGCAAACGCACGAGATACAACAATGTTCGGCATATCTCAAGCTAGGATGAAGCTATAGAGCGATCGTAACAGGTCGTCAAATTAATTGACGGAGACCCCTTTAACTGGCGAGTTTTCTCAGTTTCCGTGTCGGGATTTCTAGCGTCTTCGTACAGTCTCTCTGCCACCAATGTCATCAAGCCGGCTTTGTACTTTGTTTACCCTCCCTGTGGGCGCCTCAGCTCTGATGCAGGTTTAGTCATCGACGACGTCACCTTGGTTGGCACGGCGGCTGGAATGTTCTTTACCGAATATCTCGCCGATCGAACTGGCAATACTACTCGTTGCAACCGCTGGTGTTATGCAGATATCCAAGGGGTTTCTCCTGGAAAGCCCCGACGGAACGTATAACCACTTAATCGACTTCTATTCTCCATTACTTGGTGGCGTTTCTTCCTCAGTATTGGAATCAGGGCCGGATCTCCCCTTATAGCAGTGATCGCAGCCGAGTGGTCATTGACAGTTCACCTTCGCCAGCCACGATGCACCCTCGATTTCACTTTCCGTCTCCATGATCCAGAAGCATCGCCTCTCGAAAGTTTGAAGTCCATCCTGCCCGCTGCAAAGGAAACGATACTCTTTCAAATTCCAGCGTCTGAAATGCCACCCTGCCAGGTCTGCCAGGGGCTAGTCAAGCCCCCTGGGAAGCCTCGCCTGTTCCTCGAGTTCACTCCCGCCGAGTTGCGACAATCGGCCCTTCAACAAAAGTGCGAAATATGCGACACTCTTCTCAACGGGATATCGGAAATGCAAGATGGCACTTGGTGGTTTGTCGATGATGTCTCAAGGGTTTACGGCTATGCGTTCACGTGTGAAAATGCTACCCTTACACTGGAGATTTACTTCTCGGACGATCGGCCAAGAGTCACACTAGAGTTTTACCGCTATCTGGACCTTGACGGTATGTTCCTCCGCTGTTAGATGCTACGACGGTTAGTTTTTTTAGGTCAGGAGTACGGTAATTAACCCTGTTTTCAGACCACGGTCCTGAAGTTTGGGGCGGAAGTTTCCCGTTATGGCTGGAAGCTTTGTGCTTACGACCCCGAATAACCGGTCACCCGCTATTTCCAGAGGCAGTTCGATGGGCGAAGTCCATGTTGGAAAGATGCTCCGCCAAGCATACCTGTCGCATCGAGAGTGAATCACCCTGGCCGAGAAGGATACTCGCCATAGATGTCTCCCCGGAAGGAGTGTTCACAGTGAAGCTTATCGAGGGGTTGGCCAGGCGCACAAAATACGCTACTCTAAGTCACTGCTGGGGTGGTCAGCTATCCTGCATAACAACTACGAAGAACTATCAAGAAAGAATGGCAGGGATGCCATGGGAGGAGATCCCTCGAACCTTCCGGGATGCAATACGCTACTGTGTGGAGTTGGGGATATTCTATCTTTGGATCGATGCTCTCTGCATTGTGCAGGACGATACTACAGACTGGCAGACCGACTCTGCCGAAATGGCCAACATTTACCAGAACTCGCATATAACACTGGCCGCAACCTCGGCTCGTGATGGAAACGTGGGCTGCTTCCCTAAGGACATGGCAACAAATACGGAAAGTGCTACTATTCGGGTCAAGTGTTTCGATGGCAAGCTACGCTTCGTGGGCACGGTCCGGTCTAAGTTACCCCACTGGGGCGATCTTGTCTCCGCGGCAGCCTCCCTGGAACGTTACCCCCTTTTAACCAGAGGGTGGGTTTTTCAGGAACGAGTACTGTCTCCACGAGTCTTGCACTTTTCCCATGGTGAACTCATCTGGGAGTGTGGAGTGGAGACAGTTTGCGAGTGTGGGAGCCTAACAGACGATCGATCCCTGAAGGAGCAGTTCTCGCGTGTCAAGGACATGGTTCCTAATCGGGTCCTCACCAACAGGAATAGCTCAATGATTGCCTATCGCAGTGCCGGGGCTGTTCAGTTGAACCTGGGCCCCAAAGACTTCTTGTCTAGTCGGTACCACAACATCTTTTCAGTCGGCACGACAACACCTCGGGCTCGGAGCGGAGCTTAAACCGAGACGCCATTAAAATCCAGTCTCTCCTTCGGAATTCGATGACCATGGTCTCTCACCTCGTTTCTGCGAGAACAAACCTTCACGAAATACGGTCATTGGAATACCGTACGGAGCATTTGGATCTTTTGGGTAGTGTCGAACCGGACACCCAACATATGACTCTCATAGAAGCAGAAGCGCATCTTCGAAGCGCCCAGAGTAGCTACTCGCAGCGCCTTCAGAGACTTGTGACGAAAATACCGAAGACTGACCAAGATAAGATGACCGATCTCTGGCAAGCAATTGTGACCCGGTTCTCGTCATTGCAACTCACAAAAGCCACGGATCGCTTACCAGCCCTCTCGGGCCTGGCGGAGAGAATGGAGCCATTTCTGGGCGAATATATCGCCGGGTTATGGGGCCCCTCCCTTGCGTTTGACATGGCCTGGCGGGTGCAACATCTCCCACCGGGCTCACAGCGTTTGAGGGAGTATAGAGGGCCGTCGTGGTCTTGGGTATCCGTTGATGCTAAAGTTGTCTTTTGGACCAAAGCGGACATGAGCACCCTCTCCATTTTTACACGACTCGGCGAAGACCTTCCGGACGAGTTTTACGTCTATATCTCTAGCGAACCATCACCTGAGGCCTCCGGGTCTGAAGAGCAAGACGCTATTTTGGGAGGCCTGCTATTTTCGAGGGACGGCCTCATTTTGCCTCGGGCTTTCTGCGGGTGTGAGCCATCACGGCCACTCAAACCGTGCGAGTACTACGACCATGCGGCGCAGAAACCAACACGACTAAAGAAACCACCCCCAACTATTTCTGTTTTATCCTGCAAGATCACCAGGACGGGCAGAAACCCCTATGGAGAAGTTTCGTCTGCTGTCCTCACAGTTGTGGGATTGACGCGGCCTGCAAGACTCTCAGATGATTCAGCCGTCCTCCCAACAAAAGAAGAATCATACCCTCTTCCACTGAAAGTCGAGATCAATTTCGATCACGGTAAATGGAAAGTACCGCCAACAGTGTCTTCACTCACCCTTCCTTTCTTCGCCGACTACGACTTGACGAGCGAGGGCCCCAACAAGATTCCGGCAAACAGCAAAGTTCTCCTTCTCGCCCTCTTCGAGGACATTAGCGTTGTCCTCATCAAGGAGCAGTTTAGCATGAAGGGTGTGGAGGTTTATCGACGGATTGGGATTTTAAAACTGTCAGAAGAATACATGCTCATGTATGGCTTGAGTCTGGGGCAGGGGTCACAAAGGAGAATCATCACAGTTATCTGAGTTATTTTCAAATAAGTAGGTAGGCTAAAAAAACCATTATTAGCAATTGCCACAGTGCTAATATTTATTAGGAGGGTGGTTATACTCCAGGAGAACTAGGTTCCCGAGAGCAGTCAACAACGCTACCTATTTTCCAGCGCTCCCTGGATGGTATGTGGGTATATCACGACCCTGCGGCCGGTTGTGGCCAGGGTGGATATTCGCAACACGGCTGGCTGGAGTTTTGGACAGTTCATCGCCTTGGCGGTTTGGATCCCGACGTTTGTGAAGCACATCTATTACAACATCTGTGAGTTCTCCCTGCAAATGTTTTGTATTCAGAGGGCTGATTGATGTCTTCGTCCCCTGTCTCGCAGTTGCTAGTCTCTCCAAGTCGATTTGACTAACAGGGCTTGCGCAATCCTCGATTACCCGTTGCCCGGGAGTTTGATGCCGTCGAAGCATGAGTCTGTCCAGCTTGGTTATGGCCTCAGACCAAAACGCTCCGGCAATGACTCGGGACATCCTCTTGAGACCGGATTTCCTTCCGCCCTGCACTCTCCGCCCTCCATTAGTTCTGTCCAAATTACGGTTTCTGACACCTGCCTCCCCGTGATTTCTGCTCGACGCCACGTTTTTTGATCTTTCCGTTTGCCGCCGTTGAGAGGCCCTCTCCGACTTGATCTGCTCATACTCCTCAGACGCGTCGAAAATGTCTGCCGATGTGCGAATTCCCAGGCCCGCACGCGCCACATTCTGCCGATTCCGCACGTCGAAGCCGCGAAACAGTTAGGAGAGAGCGCGTGGTGTTGGATCGTGCCCATCCATGTTGGCTTTCTGCTCAGATGTCCAAACTCTCACTTCCCATCCATGATCTGGTCTCTCTGCACCATTGCACCCTTACCTTCCCCCCGTATTTCCCCCCCTCGCCCACTCCTTAGCTTCTTCATTCGCATCACAGGCCATCACAGACAAGCCCTGTCGCTATCCGCTGACCTGCTTCCAGCCCCAGCCCCGGGGCACTGGCCGACCCCCGGCGGATTCAGCCACTTCGCCTCGAAAGCCAATCGCTTCGGCTTCAAACTTTGACCATGATCGCGTTCATCTGTCCGTCCGTCCAGCGCGCCCAGCAATTCTCCCGCGTACACGAGCACCAAGAAAGCTGCGATTGGAATCCTCATCCGAAGTGAATCGACGACTCAGTCTTCAGGACTAAGCTGAGCGTGATAGTTCCTCTTCATCCCATTTTTTGACAAGTCGTTTTCGTGTGGCAATGGAGCCATAGATTGTCGCCAGTGAGGAAATCAAGGGTACCACAAGGAACACCCCAATAAGCGCGGCGCATAGAATCATAGCGAATAGCGCGAATCCGTATGCTGCTTGTTGAAGATCGAGATCTGGACTTTCAGGGCGTGCTGACAATGATAGATTGAAAGCCGACAGAACAATAACGATGACACCAAATGCTGACACTGCGTTGTTGTACTGGTCCATGTAAGGCACATAGCTTTCGGTCAAGGCATGGGGGAAGCCTCGAAAGATGCTGGATACGGAAAACTTGTAAGGCGAATATCGGTAAATGGTGTCGAGCCGATTTAACCGCAACTCGCCATATTGGAATCGTGTGTCCATGGTATTGGAGTCCTTGGGGTCGAGATTTGGTAGTATTGTCCGGGCAAATTCCGTCCAAGCTCGATAGTCCAAGTTCGCATTGACCAAGGGCCCTGCTAGACGGGCACTAGTTGTTTGGCTAGCCGGGCACTAGTCCTCCCAGGGTTAGGGTTATGTATGACCCAGATTGTCTCACTTCCAGGGGCTGCCCGTCTCACTCATCGCCACCACAGAAAAGCAATCTTTTTTTGCAGTGATCTACGCCTTCAATTGATAATACAGCTAATTCTACATGTTTTCTACGGGGTCTATAATTGTAGAACGAAGCCTCGTAACTGGGCCAAGCCAACAACGTAGTAGTAGTCAAACCGAAAGTCCTCGGAAATCGCGTTTCTAGCCATTATTCGCTGCCTTAGCTGCCTTAGCCGTTAGTTTCACCACTCGGCCACTTCTGGTCCTTTTCACGGGCGGCTTAAAGACAATTTCGTCCTCTGCCACCAAAGCTTTGGTGATGGTCCCCGGCGCCGCCCGCTTCTTTGACCGAGTAGTTGCTAACTCGGAGGCAAGAAGTAGTGATGGGCGTGGCTTTGAGGCTGAAACGTAAATTGTTCTCCGCCCTCTATTTATTTCCTCTTGCTCAGGCTCAGGCTCGGGCTCGGTCTCCTACGCTGACAGCCGTCGACAAATACCGGGTTTCAGAGGCGCAGAATTACCTTTCGGAGGCCCAGGTACTGTCTTTACCGGTCGCTTCCGCTTCCTCTGAGGCTTCGGAGTCTCTGGCGATGCTGGAGTTCTTGGTGGTTGCGAGGCAGTCAGAGTTACTTGAGCTGGAAAAGTCTTCCCAATCGGAGAGATCTCTGGCCTCAAAATCGCTTGAATCGCTCGAATTAACTGGAGGCGCTGTGAGGGAGGCTGGGCTTAAGGAGGGTATTGGAATAGCGTTGTCCACTGAGCCGCCAGAGCGTGAGGTCTGCCCCGCATTGGCTGGCATCCTTGCGACCGCGACGGAGGGCGATAATTGGACGGCGCAAGACGCTGGGATTGTTTGGAGAGCTCAAAAGTAGTTAGAAATGGCTGGTTTACCCATACAAAACGTGCCAATTTGATGCGACGAGCCGTTGTGGGTTGGGAGGGCGGTCGTGTGGTGTTGGTTGATTGCAGAAAATGGCAGGGTTTGGACTGG
>Ga0247760_1000983_pt1 | contig 28784 bp, 23 predicted proteins | sample UWRJL171409R4_FD_179936 | JGI IMG/M metagenome (GOLD analysis project Ga0247760, IMG submission 179936) | Plant litter microbial communities from Arlington Agricultural Research Station in Wisconsin, United States - UWRJ-L171-409R-4 | ecosystem: Environmental > Terrestrial > Plant litter >... | reverse complement strand
GGACGACGTACAGCACGCCGTTCAGCACCCAGAAGATGTCGATGGCGAGGTGGAACCAGAGCGGGATGCCGATGCGCACCGGCGCGCCCTTGGTGCGGAGGCGTCCGTCGTTCCTGCGGATCCAGAACGCGGAGGGCCGCTTCTTCTGTCGCAGCTCCCACCCGGTGCGCACGATGAAGACGAGGAAGAACACGTTGAGGAAGTGCGACCAGTTCAGCCAGACCGGGAAGCCCACGGGCGCCCACGCAGGCAGCTCCGAGCGGCCGGGATACGTCTCCATGAAGTCCTGCACGTCGGGGAGCGCGCGCAGGCCCTTCGCCGCGAGGACGACGAGGGCAGCCAGTACCAGCATCGACGGGACCAGCCAGACGAGCATCCGCCAACGCTTCGCCGGCACGCTCGCCAACGCCTTCGGGATCTGCATGCGGCCTCTCGGTTCTGGTACGGCTACCGATTATCCCGCACGGTGCTGCGTTCAGCGGTAGCGGCGCCCCTCGTCCCGCCTGAAGAGCACGAGGACCAGCGCGAGCAGAACGACCGTCCAGCCGATCAGTCCGAGCCACGTGAGGGGCGTGATGTCGCCGCCCTGCACGGCCCAGATCACGAAGTCGCGGGCCTGGCGCGACGGCAGGAACCGCGAGGCGGCGTCGAGCCAGCCGGGGAACAGCTGCGGCGGCAGGAACAGTCCGCCCCCGAATCCGAGCGCGAAGAACACGACCTGGATGACCGCGATGGCGGCCTTCATCGGCAGGGCGTACCCGATCGCCATGCCGAGCAGCATGAACGGCAGCGCCGAGACGGCAACGGCGACGAACCCCACGAGGATCTGCACGGGAGTCGCCTCCGCGCTCGTGAACAGCGCCCCGATGAGGATGATCGGCAGCAGCGAGACGACGCCCAGCAGTCCCGTGGAGAGGATGTGGGCGAGCACCCGCGTGATACCCGGCGCCGGCAGGGTGCGCAGGTAGGGCTCCCACGGCTTCTCCCTGCTCTCGGCGATGCCCAGTCCGAAGCTGAACAGGCTGCCGATCATCACGGAGAACACGCTCATCGAGATGATGGCCTGGGTCGCGAACTCCGGGTTGCCGGCCACCGCCGACTGGGGAACCACGAAGAACAGCAGCGCGAGCGCGGGGAACACGAGGGAGCCGATCACCGCGATCGGGATGCGCAGGGTCTCGATCAGCGAGTACCTCGCGTGCACGAGGGTGAGTGAGGCGACGGACATCAGCGTGCTCCTTCCAGGGTTGCGTTGTCGAGCGCGACGGCATCCGTGAGCGAGAGGAAGGCTTCCTCGAGGGTCGCCCCGCGCACAGTGAGGTCGTGGAACGGGATGCCCGAGCGCACGAGTGCGACGAGGAACGCGTCCGAGTCCGAGACGAAGTAGGCCTCCCCCTCCCGGCGGCTGACGCCCTCGAGCGCCGCGACCCGGTCGGGCTCGTGAGTCTCGAGCCGCACGAGCCGCTGGCCGACACGGCCGAGGATGCCCGGCAGCGTGTCGTCCGCGATGATGCGGCCGCGCGCCATCACGACGACCCGCTCGGCCAGCGCCTCGATCTCCTCGAGGTAGTGGCTGGTGACGACGATCGTCGCACCACGCTCGTGCTGGGCGCGGAGCGTTGCCCAGAGGGAGTGCCGGGCATCCACGTCGAGGCCCGTGGTGGGCTCGTCGAGCAGCACGAGCCGCGGGTTACCGACGAACGCGAGGGCGACGCTCAGTCGGCGCTTCTGCCCGCCCGAGAGCGCACCGACCTGGCGCTTCAGGAACTGGGCGACGCCGAACTCGTCCGCGAGCTCCGCCGTGGCACGGCGGTCGGCGAAGTGCGCGCCGACGAAGTCGATCACCTCGCCCACCTTCAAGGAGTCGGGCAGCGCGGTCTCCTGCGGTGTGCTGCCGAGCAGCCGGCGGTTCGCGGCGTCGACCGGGTTGCCGCCGAAGATCTGCACCGTGCCGCTGGTGGGTCGGCGGCGACCCTGCAGCATGGAGATGACCGTGGTCTTCCCGGCGCCGTTCGGCCCGAGGAGCCCGAGCATCTCCCCCTCGCGGATGTCGAGGGTGACATCGTCGACGGCCGTGACGGCTCCGAAGCTGCGGGTGACGTTGTCGAGGCTGGCGAGGGTGGTCATGATTGCGCTCCCAACAGTGCCCTGAGGGCATCCGTGTAGTCCTCGAAGGCCCTGCGGCCGAGCTTCGAGAGTTCGAGGTAGGTGACGGGCGTGCGGCCCTGGTGCGTCTTCGTGACGAGCACGTACTCGGCGTCCTCGAGCTTGCGCAGGTGTGTGGAGAGGTTGCCCGCGGTCATGTCGAGCAGCTCGAGCAGGCGCGGGAACGTGATGCTCTCGCCCGGGTCGAGCGTCGCGAGCGCCGAAACGATGCGCAGTCGCGCCTGGGCATGGATGACCGGGTCGAGCTCATCCATTCGTCGCCCGCCTCTGGCTCACCCGGTGCAGTGCCGCCAGCACGAAGAACCCGAGGCCTCCGGCGAGCGCGAGGAACAGCATGTCGAACGGCTCGGGGATGAAGAGCGACACCACGGCCACGATGACGAGCTGCCCGCCCGTGACGATCGTGAAGACCGTCGGCCAGATCGCCCCGGCGAGGATGTACATGATGCCGATGAAGAACAGGTAGATCGCCGGGTAGAAGTGCCAGGCGAGCTCGCCGCTCATGCCGTTGAAGCTCAGTCCGCCGCCGATCGCGGCGAGCGCGACCGAGCCGAACGACCAGGTCGCGCCGTAGACGGTGCCGGTGAACGTCGTCTGCCAGCTGGCACGGATGCCCCGGCCTGCGCGTACCCCGAAGTACGTCGAGACTCCGGAGGCAGCCAGGATGAGCACCACGAACACGGTGACCGCCGCCGCCATCGGCAGCACGCCCACGCGCTGCAGGAACAGTGCGCCGAACCCGAGCAGCCAGGCCGCGCCCCACACCGCCGTCATCACCGGGACGAAGCCGCCCATGTGCGTGGCGACGGAGCGCTGCTGCTGCTCGACGATCCTGAGGGCCTCGGCCGCGCCGAGCTTGTCGTCGGTCATGACGGTCACCGCCTTCCGCGGGAGTAGAGCGCGACGGAGACGGCACCGCCCAGGAAAACGGCACCCCCGGCGATCGCGAAGAACAGGTAGTGGTGGGGGTAGCCGAAGAACGGGGCGATGAGCGCGACCGCGAGCAGAAGACCGCCCAGGACGATCGACGGCACCGCGTGCCAGATCGCCCCGGCCATGAGGTACATGATGCCGATGATGATGCCCATGCCGGTCGGGAAGAACAGCGGCTCGAGGCTCTCGGGCATGCCGTTGGCCGACATCGCTGCCGCGAAGACCCAAATCGACAGGAAGCCGGCGAACGCCGTGACGCCGAACACCGTGCCGGTGAAGGCTGCGGACGAGCTCGAGCGGATGCCGCGGCCGGAGCGACTGCCGATGATCGCCGAGAGCACGGAGGCGGCGATCAGGAGTGTCGCGAAGATCACCGATGCCACGGGCGTCGGAAGCGCGAAGGCCGGCCGCGCGCCGTCGATGAGCCAGAGGGCGCCGTAGCCGACCACCCAGGCGATCCCCCACGCGAGCAGGATCCACGGAATCTGCCGAGCCATGCTGCGGGAGATGCCGTCTTGCTGGTTGTGCACGAGCGCGAGCATCGCCGCCGGATCCAGCGGTGCGTCGTCGAGAGCTGTGTCGTCGTCGAACTTGTGATCGTTCATGGCTACTTTGTAGCACAAACTACTTTGTCGGGTCTAGCCCCTCGAGCATCCATCTCGGCTTACGATGAAAGGCTCATGTCTGAGATCGCCGTCATCACCTATCCCGAAGGGCTGCCCGTCAGCCAGCGTCGGGAGGACATCAGCGACGCCATCCGCGACAACCAGGTCGTCATTGTCGCGGGCGCCACCGGGTCGGGCAAGACCACCCAGCTGCCGAAGATGCTGCTCGAGCTCGGCTACGAGTCCATCGGCCACACCCAGCCCCGGCGGATCGCGGCCCGGACGATCGCGGAGCGCATCTCCGAGGAGCTGGGCCAGGAGGTCGGGCAGCTCGTCGGCTACCAGGTGCGGTTCACCGACCGGGTGGGCAAGGACACCAAGATCAAGCTGATGACCGACGGGATCCTCCTCAACGAGATCCACCGGGACCGCGACCTCAAGAAGTACGACGCGATCATCATCGACGAGGCGCACGAGCGGTCGCTGACGGTCGACTTCCTGCTCGGGTACCTCAAGCAGCTGCTCCCCCGCCGGCCCGAGCTCAAGGTCGTCATCACGTCGGCCACCATCGACCCCGAGAGCTTCTCGAAGCACTTCAACGGTGCCCCCATCATCGAGGTGTCGGGGCGTACATTCCCCGTCGAGATCCGGTACCGGCCGCTCGTCGCGGAGGTGGCGGAAGATGCCGAGGGAGATCCGTCCGACAACCGGGACTACCTGCAGGGCATCAACGACGCACTCGACGAGCTCGCCCGCGAGAGCAACGGCGACGTGCTCGTGTTCCTCTCCGGGGAGAACGAGATCCGGGACGCGGAGGACGCGATCCGCGGCCGCAACCTCCCGAACACGGAGGTCCTCCCCCTGTACGGCCGCCTGAGCGCCGCCGACCAGCACAGGGTGTTCCAGCCGTCCGCGACGGCGGGGACGCGCCGCCGGATCGTGCTGGCGACGAACGTCGCGGAGACGTCGCTGACCGTGCCGGGCATCCGTTACGTCATCGACGCGGGGACCGCGCGGATCAGCCGGTACAGCGTGCGCTCGAAGATCCAGCGGTTGCCGATCGAGGCGATCAGCCAGGCGTCGGCGAACCAGCGATCCGGGCGATCCGGCCGCACGAGCGACGGCATCGCGATCCGGCTGTACTCGGAGGAGGACTTCCTGCGGCGGCCCGAATTCACCGAGCCCGAGATCCTGCGGACCAACCTCGCCGCGGTCATCCTGCAGATGATCTCGCTCGGGCTGGGCGACATCGCGGCGTTCCCGTTCCTGCAGCCCCCGGACTCGCGCGGCATCAAGGACGGTCTCGACCTGCTGGCGGAGCTGGGCGCGGTGGCGAAAGACCAGACCATCACAAGAGTCGGCAAGCAGCTCAGCCAGCTGCCGATCGACCCCCGCCTCGCGCGCATGGTGATCGAGTCGAAGCAGCACGGCACCACGCGCGAGGTGATGGCGATCGTGGCGGCCCTGAGCATCCAGGATCCGCGGGAGCGCCCGCTCGAGAAGCGCCCGCAGGCCGACCAGCAGCACGCACGCTTCGTCGACCCGACGAGTGACTTCCTCACCCTGCTCAACCTCTGGAACTACCTCGAGGAGAAGCAGAAGGATGTCTCGGGCAACCAGTTCCGCCGCCAGATCAAGGCCGAGTACCTCAACTACCTGCGCGTGCGCGAGTGGCAGGACGTCTACCGGCAGCTGACCCGCATGTCGAAGCAGCTCGGCCTGCACGTCGGGGAACCGCACGCCAACCCCGACGGCATCCACCGCTCCCTGCTCGCCGGGCTCCTCAGCCAGATCGGCCTGCGCGACCAGGCGAAGAAGGACTACGTCGGCGCCCGGCAGACCCGGTTCGTGATCTTCCCGGGGTCGGCGCTCGCGAAGAAGCAGCCCGCCGCCGTGATGAGCGCCGAGCTCGTGGAGACCAGCCGGCTCTTCGCCCGCACCAACGGCGCCATCGACCCGGCGTGGGCGGAGTCCATTGCGGGCGACCTCGTGAAGCGCAGCTACTCCGAGCCGCACTGGGAGAAGAAGCAGGGCTCGGCGGTCGCTTACGAGAGGGTGACGCTCTACGGGGTGCCGATCATCCTCAAGCGCCGCGTGCAGTTCGCCCGCATCGACCCCGCGTACGCACGTGAGCTGTTCCTCCGGCACGCGCTCGTCGAGGGCGAGGGCGACCTCGAGAAGCTCGACCAGCGGGTGTGGGCGTTCGACAGGAAGAACCGCGCGCTGCGCAAGGAGCTCGCCGAACTCGAGGAGCGCACCCGCCGGCGCGACATCCTGTTCGACGACGAGGCGATCTTCGAGTTCTACCAGCGCCGCATCCCGGCCGAGGTGGCGAGCATCCGCGACTTCGAGGGCTGGTGGAAGAAGGCGCGCGTCGAGACGCCCGACCTGCTCACCATGACGCGCGAGAACCTCATGGACGACACGGCCGTCGAGGCCGTGGACGACTCGCTGCCGAGCACCTGGCGCCAGGGCGACCAGACGCTCGCGCTGAGCTACCGGTTCGAGCCGGGCGCCGCGGACGACGGCGTGACGGTCGCGGTTCCGCTCCCGCTACTCGCCGGCCTGCGCCCCGACGGGTTCGACTGGCAGGTGCCGGGGCTGCGCGAGGAGCTCGTTACCGCGCTCATCAAGTCGCTGCCGAAGCACATCCGCAAGAACGTGGTGCCCGCCGCCGACTGGGCCCGCAAGCTGCTCGCCGCCGCCCCGGCCGAACCCGACACCACCCTCACCGGCTACCTCGCGCGAGAGATCGCCGCCCAGACGTACACCCCCGTCACCGAGAAGGACTTCGACCTCGACCGCATCCCGCCGCACCTGCGCGTGACCTTCGCCGTCATGGATGACCGCGGCAAGCGGGTGGGCACCGGCAAGGTGCTCAGCGCGCTGCAGGCGAGCCTCAAGCCCGCGGCCCGGTTGAGCGTGGCGAAGGTGGTGGAGACGCCGGACGCTTCTGTCGGGCACCGCAACTTGGAGCGTTCGGGCCTCATCGCCTGGGACTTCGACACCCTCGACCGCACCCGTGACGTCAAGCACGGGGGCAACACGATCCGGGCCTACCCCGCCCTCGTCGACGAGAAGTCGAGCGTCGCGATCCGCCTCATGAGCACCCCCGACGACCAGGCCGCTGCCCACCACGCGGGGGTGCGCCGGTTGCTGCTGCTCGCGATCCCGTCCCCGCTCGGCTACGTGCAGGAGCACCTCACCACGCAGGAGAAGCTGGTGCTCGCGCAGTCGCCGTACCGCAACAACGCCGAGCTGTTCGAGGACTGCATGCTCGCGTGCGTCGACGCGGTGGTGGGAGGCAGGGAGATCTACACGCGGGCCGAGTTCGAGTCCGCCCGCGATGCGGTGTCGGCGAGCATCGTCGACTCGCTGTTCCAGACCGTGGCGCTCGTCTCCAGGATCGTCGCGAAGAGCCGGGAGGCCGACAAGGCCATCAAGGGCGCGACGAGTCTCGCGCTCATCGCCCCGCTCGGGGATGCCCGCGCTCAACTCGAGGCCCTGGTCTACCCGGGTTTCGTCGGGGTCACGGGACTCGAGCGACTTCGCCGCCTGCCCGCCTACCTCGACGGGATCGTGCACCGCATCGCGAAGCTCCCCGAGAACCCGGGTCGGGACCGGGTGTGGATGTCGGAGGTCGAGCTCGCGACGAACAGGTACCGCGACGCCGGCGGCGAACTACCGCTCGCGGTCGGATCGTCGGCCACGATCATCCGTGCCCGCTGGATGCTCGAGGAGCTGCGACTGAGCCTGTTCGCGCAGCACATTCCGACCGCCGAGCCGGTGAGCCTGACGCGGATCACCAAGGTTCTGTCAGCCTGACAGACAAACTGCACAGGCGACTCGCACTAGCCTGTTATGGGCGCACGATGCGCCGCAGGTCAGAAAGGCACCGCAGTGCAGCACGCGCCCCGCACAGTTTCCGCTGAGATCGCCCGCTCGTGGCTGCTCGTCGCCGCGACCCGTCCCGGCGACTTCGACGCCGCGGAGTCCTCGCGGGCCGACCAGATCATCCTCGACGTCGAGGACGCGGTCGACCCCGGGCTGAAGGACAAGGCGCGCGACGACGTCGCGTCGTGGCTCAGCAACGGCGGCAGCGGCTGGGTGCGCATCAACGACCGCACGAGCAACTTCTGGTCGGACGACGTCGACACCCTCGTGGGCCTCCCCGGCCTGCTGGGTGTGATGCTCGCCAAGGCGGAGTCGCCCGCGCACGTCACCGAGACCTTCGACCGCCTGCACGGCCAGACTCCCGTGATCGCGCTCGTCGAGTCGGCGCTCGGCATCGAGGAGGCCGCGAGCATCGCCCGAGCCCGCGGTGCATACCGCCTCGCGTTCGGCAGCGGCGACTATCGCCGCGACACCGGCACGAGCGCCGACGACATGGCCATGGCCTACCCGCGCTCCCGCCTCGTCGTCGCCTCGCGCGTCGGCAACCTCCCGGGCCCGATCGACGGCCCCACCGTCGGCTCGAACCACCCGGTGCTGCGCGAGCAGGGCACGCACGCCGTCGCCCTCGGGATGACCGGCAAGCTGTGCCTCGATGTCGAGCAGTTGCCCATCATCAACGAGGTGATCAGCCCGACCCGCTCCGACGTGGCGTGGGCCCGCGACTTCCTCGCGGACTTCGAGGCACGCGGCCGCGTCATCCGCGACGGCAGCGACCTGCCCCGCCTCGGCCGCGCGCAGAAGATCGACAAGCTCGCGCGGGCGTTCGGCGTCGAGCCGGCGTAGCCGCTGGGGCGCCGCTGCGGGGGCTCAACTGGGGGGCGCAGCCCGCTCAGCGGCCCGCGCCCCCCGCCCTTGCACCCCTCCCGGTTCACTTCTGCGGAGAAACCGGCCCCAAGTCACACTGGTTACCGGAAAACAGGGCTTCGGCAGCGAAAACTCCGGAGAAGTGAACACGGAGCGGCCGGGTCAACGGTGCATCCCGGCGGGTCAGCGGGGCAGCACGGCCTCGATCGCGTCGATCACCGAGGGGTCGTCCGGCGTCGTCTTCGGGCGGAAGCGACCCACGACCTCGCCGTCGGGCGCAATGAGGAACTTCTCGAAGTTCCAGGCGATGTCGCCCGCAACGCCCTCGGCGTCGGTCGCCTCGGCGAGCGCCCCGTAGATCTCGTGGCGGTCGTCGCCGTTCACCTCGATCTTGCCGAAGATCGGGAAGGTGGTGCCGAACGTCGCGGAGCAGAACTCGGCGATCTCGGCGTTGGTGCCGGGCTCCTGGCCTTTGAACTGGTTGCACGGAAAGCCGATGACGGTGAGGCCGCGCTCCGCGTACTTCTGCTGCAGCTCCTCGAGCTGCGCGTACTGCGGGGTGAGACCGCAGCGCGACGCGACGTTGACGACGAGCACCGCGTTCCCGCGAAGGTCGGCGAGCGTGGTCGTGGAGCCATCGATCGCCTCGACGGCGGCGTCGTACAGGAGAGAAGTCATGTGCTCATTCTCGCGGGCCGGGGTGGTGCGCCATGACCACCCGCCGCTAGCGTGGCCCCATGACTGACTCTGGGAACGTCACCGCCCCGCTCACCTCCACCCTCGACTCCCTCGCCAAGGGCGTGTGGTGGCTCCTCCTGCTGCGCGGCATCCTCGCCGTCGTCTTCGGAATCATCGCGCTCCTCGCGCCGGGCGCCGCGCTCACGGCCGTCGCCATCGTCTACGGCGCGTACGCCCTCGTCGACGGCATCGCCGCGATCGTGCACGCGTTCCAGTTGCGCAGCACCACACCGCGCTGGGGCTGGCTGCTCGCTAGTGGCATCCTCACCACCCTCGCGGGCCTCGCGGTGCTCATCCTCCCCGGATTCGCCGGCTTCTTCGGCGGGCTGTTCGTGCTCTGGACCATCGTCTTCTGGACGATCATGACCGGCATCCTGGGACTCCGCCACGCGTCCGGCGCGCAGGCGGGCCGCGCGAAGACCTACGGAATCGTCGCGGGCGTGCTGAGCATCGTGTTCGGCGTGATCCTCGCGATCTCGCTGTTCGTCGCGCCCGACTCGACCGTGCTCGGCCTCATCTGGACCGTCGGCATCTGGGCGATCATCTTCGGCGTGATGCTCGTGGTCGCCGCTATCTCGGCCCGCGCCTCACGGCCGGCAACCGCGGCCTAGCCCACCGGCGAACGCTTCGACGGCCTACGCTTCGGCGGCGAGCAGGCGCCGCAGCTCCTGCCGTCGATCGCGGTCGGCCTCTCCCCCGGCCAGCGTCGGCGCCGAGCCGAGCAGCAGGCGGGTGTAAGGATGCTCGGGCTCGAGGATCACGCGCTCCGTCGGCCCCTCCTCGACGATCCGGCCGCGGTACAGCACAGCGATGCGGTCGGCGATACCGGCGACCGAGCCGAGGTCGTGCGAGATGAACAGCATCCCGAGGTCGCGCTCGTCGCGCAGGCGGGCGAGCAGCGTGAGGATCTGGATGCGGTTCGCCGCGTCCAGCGCGCTCACGGGCTCGTCGCACAGTAGGAGCTGGGGGTCGAGCACGAGTGCGCGGGCGATCGCAACGCGCTGGCGCTGGCCGCCCGAGAGCTCAGCGGGGCGGCGCTCGCCGTGCGAGCCATCGAGCCCGACGTCGGCAAGAGACCGGTCCACCGCCTCGCGCGGGTCGCGATCACCCCGAACGCGAAGCCCCTCGCCGACGGACTGCGCCGCCGTGAGATCGGGATCGAGGCTCAGCAGTGGGTCCTGGAAGACGTACTGGACGGTGCCTGCCCTGCGCTGGGCGCGGCGGCCCCGCGAGCCGAGGCTGGCGATGTCGATGCCGTCGACCACGACGCGCCCCGCGGTCGGGGTCACGCTGCCGAGTACGCTGCGAGCGAGGGTGGTCTTGCCCGAGCCGGTCTCGCCGATGAGTCCGACGATCTCCCCCTTGTCGACGGCGAGATCGACCCCGTGCAGCACAGCGCTGCGACGGCGCCCTCGGCCGAGCGAGACGTCCAGATCGGTGACGCGCAGCAGCTCAGGCACTGACCCGCCTGCTCTCGTAGAAGCGGTCGAGACCGTACTCCTCGTGATCGCGCACGAGCAGCTTCGTGTAGTCGTGCCGTGGTGCGGAGAGCACCGACGCCGTCCCGCCCTGCTCGACGACCGCCCCGTCGCGCATGACGAGCACCTCGCCGGCCAACTGCGCGATCACGGCGAGGTCGTGCGACACGACCAGGAGGGCGAGACCCCGCGTCTCCCGCAGGTCGCGGATGAGATCGAGCACCTCCGCCTGCACGGTGACGTCGAGCGCGGTGGTCGCCTCGTCCGCGATGAGCAGCTCGGGGTCGCCGCCGATCGCAATGGCGATGAGCACGCGCTGCAGCATTCCGCCCGACAGCTCGTGGCGGTAGCGGTGGTACACCCGCTCCGGATCGACGAGGCCGACTGTGCCGAGCAGACGGACGGCGCGAGCCGCGGCATCCTTGCGGTTGATTCCGCCGAGCACGCGCAGCGACTCGGCTAGCTGCACCCCGACCGGGATCGAGGGATTCAGGTAGGAGGCGGGATCCTGGAACACCGCGCTCACGCGCTTGCCGCGCAGCGGGCGCCAGTCCCGCTCGCGGTACCCGGTGACCTCGGTGCCGGCCAGGCGCACCGAGCCGGCGGCCAGTTCGACCGCGTTGGGCAGGATGCCGAGGATCGCCCGGCAGGTGAGCGACTTGCCACTGCCGGACTCGCCGACGATGCCCACGCAGCCGCCCCGGTCGAGATCGAACGAGACGCCGTGCACGAGGAGCGCGGCGTCAGACCGCAGCGCGATCTCGAGCCCCCTGACAGCGAGGAGTGATTCAGCGGACATGGCTGGTCCTTTCGGCAACGGGCAGCACGCGGGCGCGCACGACGGTCTGACCCGCGGAGCGCGCCCCGTCACGGAGGGCGTCGGCGAGGCCGTTGAACGCCCCCACCGTGAGAACGATGAGGATGCCCGGGATCAGGGGCCCGTACGGTCGCTGGTAGAGGAACCTCAGGTCGGTGGCGAGAAGCCCGCCCCACGTCGGCTCGGGTGGCTGTACACCGATGCCGAGGAACGTGAGGGACGACACGATCACGAGGCCCGCGCCGAGCATCCCCGCCGTCGACACCGCGATGGTGGGGGCGATCTTCGCCCACAGATGGGTGCGGACGATCCAGAACGTGGACGCCCCGAGCAGACGCGCCGCCTCGACGTAGGGAGCCGAGTAGTGCGCGAGCGTCGCGGCACGGGTCACACGGAAGAAGCCCGGCGCGACGAGGATGCCGACCGCGAACATCGCCTGGTGCAGCCCGTTGCCCAGTAGTGCCGACATGGCGATCGCGAACACCAGGAACGGAAGCGTCATGAGGCTGTCCATGATGCGCAGCGCGACCCACTCGAACCCCCGGCCCAGCAGCACCGAGAGGAGGCCCGGAATGACCCCGAGCAGGAGGCCGACGGCGACCGCCTCGACGGCCGACAGCAGCGAGAGGGGTGACCCCGCGAGGAGTCGACTGAGCACGTCGCGGCCGAGGTCGTCGGTGCCGAGGAGGTGCTCGGCCGACGGGGCCGCGAGCAGCGTCGAGGTGTCTTGCGCGAGCGGGTCGAACGGGGCGAGGAGCGGCCCGAAGACGCCCAGCAGGGCCACGAGCGCGAGCACGATCACCGACGCGAGGCCCACCGGCTGGCGGAGCACGGAGCGGAACACGTCAGGCCTCCCGTTCCGCGCCGGGGCGCAGTCGGACCAGCAGCCCGTTGACCAGGAGGGAGCACGCGAGCACGAGCACCACAGCGACCACGAGCGTGCCCTGCACGACCGGCACGTCGCCGCGCAGCGCGGACTCCGCGGTGAAGCGGCCGAAGCCGGGCATCGCGAAGATCGACTCGGTGATCACCGCGCCGCCGATGAGCCTCGGCACGTGCATCCCCAGCACCGCGACAGCAGGGCCGGCGCCGTTGCGCAGCACATGCACGAACAGGATGCGACGGGGGCTGAGGCCGCGAACCACAGCACCGGTCACGTAGTTCTCCTCGTACGCGCCCACAAGACCGGTGCGCAGCTGGCGGGCCAGGTCGGCCGCGGTGTCGAGGCTGAGGGCGATCGCGGGGAGGGTGATGAGCGAGAGCCAGCGCCCCACGTCCACGGTCGGGTCGACGTACCCGCTCGACGGGAACCACCGCAGCAGCACGCAGAACACGAGGATGAGCCCGACACCCACTACGAACGCGGGGATGGTCGAGAGCACCGAGGCGAGTGCGGTGACGCCGCGGTCGATCCAGCCGCCGCGGTTGGCCGCCGCCAGCACGCCGAGAGCGACTCCGCCGGTCACGCCGAGTATCAGCGCCAGTCCGGCGACGGAGAGGCTGATGCCCAGCCGCTGCGCGATGAGCTCGGCGACCGGCAGGCCGTTGAACCACGAGGTACCGAGGTCGCCCCGCAACAGGCCGGCGAACCAGTCGAGGTACTGGACGACGACCGGCTGGTCGAGGCCGAACTGCGCGTTGACGCGGGCGACGTCCTCGGTCGTGGCCGCGTCGCCGAGCATCAGGCCGGCCGGGCTCAACCCGCTCGCCGCGCCCAGCAGGAAGGTCACGAGGGTGGCGAGCACGAAGACGGGGACGACGATGAGGAGGGTCCTGCCCAGCCAGGCCGCGGCCCTGATGATCCTCATCGTCGTCTCCCGTGCTCCCCGTCGCAGTCGGCTCAGTCGCCGACCGTGACGCCTTCCCAGCGGACCTGCGAGAGGAACTGCGGCAGGTCGGAGACCGCGGCGCTGTGCACGATGATGCGCTTGCTCGTGTAGGTCGAGAAGCTCGACGACTGCTCGACTCCGATGCGCACCGCCTCTTGCAGAACCGTCGCGTACTCGGGGTCGTCGAGCGGGGTCGCCCGCACCTCGTCGAGCGCCGCGAGGAACTCGTCGCTGGCCGTGCGCGAGGTGTTCATGAGGCCCGTGAGCCCGTAGACCACTCCGAGGTTCTGCACCGGGGACTCGCGGCCCACCGTGCCGTCGAGCGCGAAGCCGGCGGTGCGGCCGAGGTAGACGGTCTGCTGCCAGGTGGAGGAGCCCGCCGGAACCAGCGCGATCGTCGCGTTCACACCGATCTTCGCCAGCTGGGCCTGAACGAGCTGCGCCTGCGCCTCGTTGTAGGCGGCCGCCGTGATGTCGAAGGTAAGCGGGTTGCTTGCGTCGTACCCGGCCTGCGCGAGCAGCTTCTCCGCCTTGTCGGGGTCGTAGGCGTACCGGTCGTCGAGCTCGGGGTCGTAGGCGATGTACCCGGGCGGGAAGGGCTGGTAGGTCACTGTGCCGGTGCCGGCCGTGAGCACGTCGACGATCTCCTGCCGGTCGATGGCGTACTTGAGCGCTTCGGTGACCTTCGGGTTGTCGAACGGCGGGAGGCCGTTGTGCACGTCGACCTGGCTCACGCCCAGGGTGTCGAGCTGCTGCACGACGAGCCCGGCGGCCTCGGCCTCGGGGATCTGGGTGGCGCCGAGGCCCGCGACGTCGATCGATCCGCTCTGGATCGCCGCAACGACGGTGGCGGCGTCCGGAGCGACCGACAGCTCGAAGCGGTCGATGTGGATGTCCTCCGCGTCCCAGTACCCGTCGTTCTTGACCAGGACCGCGTTCGACTCGGGCACGAAGCTCTCGAATTCGAACGGCCCGGCGCCCACCGGTGCGGTGGGGAGCGCCTCGGGGTCGTCCTCCGCCGCGGTTGGGCTGACGATCGCGCCCGTCTTGCCGGCGAGCAGGTTGGGCACCTGGTAGTCCACGGCGGCGAGGTTCAGGGTCACGTCGAGCTCCCCCGACGTGGTGATCGACTCGATCGTCGACAGCTGGTCCTTGAGCAGGGAGTTCTCCTGCTGCTGGCCGCGCTCGAGACTCGCCTTGACGGCCTCCGCGTTCAGGGGAGTGTCGTCGGTGAAGGTGAGGTCGGGGCGCAGGTGGAACGTCACCGCGGTGCCGTCGTCGTTGTACTCCCAGCTCTCGGCGAGACCGGGTCCGGCGTTGCCCTCCTCGTCGAGCTGCGTGAGGGAGGCGTACACGAGGCTCAGGGTGTTGATGTCGTTGCCCGTGCTGGAGGTGACCGGATCCCACGAGGTGGGCAGGCTGAACGCCCAGCGCAGCGTCGTCGGCGTCTCATCGGACTCGCCGCCCTGGGCCGCGCCCGAGCATCCCGCCAGCAGCAGTGCGGCGCTCGCCGCGAGGGCGGCGATCGGAAGTAGTCGGGATGTTCGTGCGGTCATCTTCTTCTCCAGTGCTGTGTTGTGCGGGTGGTCAGGATGCGACGAGGCTGGCTTCGACAGGTGCCCGTCGCTCGGCGGTGTGGATGTTCTCAGGGATCGGCAGGCCGAGGTTGCCGCGCAGGGTGGTGGACTCGTACTCGCTGCGCACCACGCCCCGGGCGCGGAGGATCGGCAGCACGGTCTCGGTGAACCGGGCGAACTCGCTCGGCACGGTCACGTGCACGTTGATGCCGTCGAGCGCGCCGGCTTCGAACCACTCCTGGATCGCGTTCGCGACCGTCTCCGGCGAGCCGACGAACGGGCCCGGCTTGAACGCGGTGAAGTGCTCGACCGTCTGGCGCAACGTGTACCCGTTCTCGCGGGCGACCCGCTTGATCGTGTCGGCCTGCGTCTTGAAGCTCGTGTCGCCGAGGCTGCCCAACTCGGGGAACGGCGCATCGAGGTCGTACTGGGTGAAGTCGTGCCACGCGAACGGGCGCCCGAACTGCGCTAGCGTCTTGGCGAAGTCCTTCTGGCCGCGCTGGCGGTACTCCTCCTCGCGGGCGAGCTCGTCGGTCTCGGCGACGATCGGCGAGATACCGGGAAGGATCAGGACGTGCTCGGGGTTGCGGCCTTTCGCCGCGGCGCGCGCCCGGATGTCGTTCGCGAACGCAACGCCGGCCTCGAGCGACGGCGCGAAGGTGAAGATGCCCTCGCCGATCTCGGCACCGAGGTTGCGGCCGTCGTGGGAGTCGCCAGCCTGGAAGATCACCGGCTGGCCCTGCGGCGAGCGCGAGATGTTGAGCGGGCCCAAGACGGAGAAGTGCTCCCCCACGTGGTTCAGCTCGTGCTGCTTCGCGGGGTCGAGGAACACGTTGGCCCCGACGTCGCGCGGGAACGCGTCATCCTCGTACGAGTCCCACAGCCCCTGCACGACCCGCACGTGCTCGAGCGCCCGGCCGTAGCGCGTCTCGTAGTCGTAGTGCTCGTCGCGGCTGTAGTTGCCCGCGGTGCCCCCGTCGCCGGTTGCGACGACGTTCCAGCCGGCGCGGCCGTTGCTGATCACGTCGAGCGATGCGAAGCGGCGGGCGACGTTGAACGGGGTGTTGTACGAGGTGGTCAGGGTGCCCACGAGACCGATGTTGGTGGTCGACACGGCGAGCGCCGAGAGGAGGGTGAGCGGCTCGAGCCGGTTGAGGTAGTGGGGCGGCGAGTCGGGGGTGATGAACTGGCTGTCGACGATGAACACGAGGTCGAACAGCGCGGCCTCGGCCTGGCGGGCGCGCTCGATGTACCAGCCGATGTTAATGCTCGCGTCCCCCGGGATCTCCGGGTTCTTCCACACGTCGTGCTGGCCTGGGCCGCCCACCCCCATGAGGATCGCTCCCAGCTTCAACTGGCGTCGCTGTGTCATCGAAAACCTCCCGGGGTGGCGTGACGGACCGCCGATCGACGGGCCGTGAGGAGCGATTGTGTGAACGGCCGACGCGGCACGGCAACGTTTCTTTCGTTTTGTTGCGATGGAAGACGCACCGTGTCGGTAATCGCGTCATTGTTGCGCCGTTCGATGGCGGCGGCCCGGCCGAGCGGCAAGACTCGCTTCGCATTCGACCGGATGCTCGATGAGAACGGAGCCACGATGACCGCAGACGACCACCGCTGGTCGGCAGCGACCCGGCAGGTGCGCTCCGGCTACGAGTCGGGCGTACCGCAGAACACCGTGACGGTGCCGATCTACCAGAGCGCCGCCTACGAGTTCGAGAGCTTCGAGTCGGCGCGGGACATCTTCGCCCTGCGCCGCGCGGGCAACCTGTACAGCCGCACGGGCAACCCCACCAACAGCGTGCTCGAGAAGCGGGTCGCCGCCCTCGATGTCGGCGTCGGCGCACTCGCCAGCGCGTCGGGGCAGTCCGCCGTGGCGATCGCCCTTCTCGCCCTCGTACGCAGCGGCCAGCACGTCGTCGCCTCCAGCAAGCTGTACGGCGGCACGGTCGACCTCCTCGACGACACCTTCGCGGACTTCGGCATCGCCGCCTCCTTCGCCGACCCGGGCGATGTGGCCGCGTGGACGGCGGCGACCACTAGCGCCACCCGCGCGTGGTTCGTCGAGTCGATCGGCAACCCGACCGCCTCCCTCCCCGACCTCCGCGCGCTCGCCGACGCCGCCCACGAGCTCGGGGTGCCGCTCGTCGTCGACAACACCGTCGCCACGCCGGCACTGCTGCGGCCGCTCGAGTTCGGGGCCGACGTGGTCGTCTACTCGGCCACCAAGTTCCTCGGCGGGCACGGCTCGTCACTCGGCGGCGTGATCGTCGACTCCGGCCGGTTCGACTTCGGCGCGCGACCGGAACGCTGGACGCAGTTCACCGAGCACAGCCCCAGGTTCGGCCTGACCTTCCTCACCGACACGGGGGTGAGCCCCTACCTCGCCTACGCGAAGGCGAAGCTCGCGCACGACCTCGGCCCCGCGCTCTCCCCGTTCAACGCGTTCCTGCTGCTGCAGGGCATCGAGACCCTCGACCTCCGGGTTCGGCGCCACACCGAGTCGGCCCTCGCCGTTGCCGAGCACCTGGCCGGGCATCCCTCGGTCTCGGTGGTGCGCCACGCCGGGCTGCCCACGCACCCGGACTACGCGCGGGGGGTGCGGGACTTCCCGCAGGGCACCGGATCGGTGTTCGCCTTCGATCTCGCGGCGGGCGAGGAGGCGGTGGGTCCGTTCATCGATCGGCTCGAGCTGTTCACCCTTGCCGCGAACATCGGCGACGTGCGCAGTCTGGTCGTGCATCCGTCGACGACCACCCACAGCCGGTTCACGGCGGCTCAGCGCGACGCCGCCGGGATCTCGCTGAGCACCATCAGACTCTCGATCGGCCTCGAAGACCCGGCCGATCTCATCACAGACCTCGACGCGGCGCTCGCCGCCGTCGCACTGCAGGAGGCACACTCATGAAGATCGGATACTGGACCCCCGTCTACGGCGGGTTCCTGCGCAACGTCGGCGATGAAGGGATGCCCGCCACCTTCGACTACATCCGCAGCGTGTCCCAGCTCGCCGACCGCCTCGGCTACGACATCACACTCGTGCCCGAGCTCTACCTCAACGACAGGAAGGGCGTCGACGCCCCCAGCCTCGAGGCGTGGTCGCTGTCGTCGGCCATCGCCGCGGTCACCACCCGGCTGCGGATCATGACCGCGGTGCGCCCCGGCTTCCACCTCCCCACCGTGATCGCGAAGACCTCGGCGACGCTCGCCGACATCAGTGATGACCGATTCTCGCTCAACGTCGTCTCGGCCTGGTGGGCTGAGGAGGCGAAGCAGTACGGCGGGGTGTTCGCGTCGCACGACGAGCGCTACCTGCAGTCGAGCGAGTTCGTGCAGGTGCTCAAGGGCATGTGGCGGGAGGACCGGTTCTCGCTGCAGGGCCGTTTCTACGACGTGCCCGAGGCGGTGCTGAGCCCCAAGCCGCGCGTGGCTCCGCGCATCTTCGCCGGGGGCGAGAGCGACTCGGGTCGCGAGGCGATCTCCGCGTTCGCCGACTCCTACGTCATGCACGGCGGCACTCCGGAGGAGGTAGCGGAGAAGGTGGCCGACGTGAACGCGCGGCGCCGCCGGCTGCAGGGCGCCGACTTCGAGGAGGTCGGCATGGCCGCCTACGTGATCATCCGCGACACGGAGCGCGAGGCGCGCGCCGAGCTCGACCGCATCACCGCGGTCGACCCCTCCTCCCCCGGCTACGCGTCGTTCGCCGAGTTCCAGGCCAACTCCTCGCTCGATGTCGAGCTGACCAAACGGGAGTACTCCGTGGGCACGCGCGGCCTCCGCCCCAACCTGGTCGGCACCGCCGAGCAAGTGGCCGAGCGCATCCACGAGTTCGAGCGGGCCGGCGTCACATTGCTGCTCGTGCAGTCCTCGCCCCTCCACGACGAGCTCGAGCGCATCGCCGCCGAGCTCTTCCCCCTCATCACCCTCGCAACAGCAGGAAGGTCATCATGAGCACTCCCCCCACCAGCGACCGCTGGGACGAGCCGGTCGGCGCGACCCCACGTGGCACGCTCATTGTCCTCGGCGGCCGTGGCGAGTCCGCCGCCGTGTACGGACGCTTCGGGCGCCGCCTCTCGGCCGACGCCTACCGCGTGCGCGCCGTCGGCGACGTAACCACGAGCGTCTCGCGTTCCCTCCAACTCGTGCGCGGCCTGATTGCGGAGAGCGAGGTCGGACCCATCGTGCTCGTGGGCTCGGATGCCGGCGCGGTTCTCGCCCTCCGGCTGGCGAGCGAGCGCCACCCGGGGGTGTCGGCCGTGATCACCGCCGGCCTCCCGAACGGAACGGGTATCGCGGGCGACGCCCAGGCCCAGATCGACGTGCGCTCCGCGTGCCCCGTGCACCGGCGCGTGCTCTCCGATCCCGACGCGCTCGACCCGCTCGCACTCTCGCGCGACCTACCGGCCAACCTCACCCTGCCGCGCCCGATCGATGTCGCAGTTCCGCTGCTGGCGTTCCACGGCGGCAGCGACCTCGTGGCGAGCCCGTCCTCCGCCCTCGCCTACTACGACGACGTTCCGGATGCCCGTGTCGCCATCGTCCCGGACGGACTGCACGACATCCTCAACGACGTGACCCACAGGAGCGTCGCGGCGACCATCGTGCTGTTCCTCGAGGAGCTCCGCAACAACGCCGTGCCGACCCTGCAGTTCGCGGGCGCGCGGTAGGTCTACAGCGTCTTCTCGTAGCAGAGGGCGCCGTTGATGACCTCGTAGCCCCCGTAGGGCTCGATCGGCACGTAGCCGATCTTGAGGTAGAGCGCGATCGCGTCCACCTGCAGCGGGCCGGTCTGCAGCACGAGGGATGTCACGCCCCGAGCCCGGGCGTAGTCCTCAGCCTCGGCGAGCAGGGCGCGAGCCACCCCCGTGCCACGGGCATCCGGATCGACGAAGACCTTCTTGACCTCGAGCTGGTCGCCGTACGGGCGCAGCGCGGTGTGACCGACCACCCGCTCACCGTCGACCGCGATGACGGTGTGCACGATCGACGCGGGGTCGACGCTCAGCACGGCGTCGATGGCGGCGTTCACCTCGGGCGAGTTGCCCTCGGTGAACGCCGCGTACATCGCGCCGGTCTCGGCATTCATTGCAGCGCGCTGGGCGACGGCGCGCGGGTCGAGCCAGTCGACCTCCAGGAGCTCGAGCACTACTCGCTCTTCGCCCCCACCGTGGCCGGCTTCGACGTGGCGCTGGCGTTCGACTCGTACGACGTGTTGGTCGACTCGAAGAAGTTCACGAGCTGGAGGGTGTCGTTGGCCGCGGCCATCCACTTCGCCGGGTTGGAGACGTTGTAGTGCGCCTCGAACCCGAGCTCCTCGAGCCGGCGGTCGGCCAGGTACTTCACGTACTGGTTGATGTAGGTCGCGTTCAGCCCGAGGATGCCGTTGGGGAGCAGGTCGTGGTTGTACGCCTCCTCCATCTCGACGGCGTCCAGGATCATCTGCTTGATCTCGGTCGCGAACTCCTCGGTCTGCAGGTCGGGGTTCTCCTCGAGCACCGTCAGGATGAGGTTGATGCCGAACTTGAGGTGCAGGCTCTCGTCTCGCACCACCCAGTCCATGAGCGAGCCGAAGTTGCGCAGCAGGTTGCGCTGGCGGAAGCTCAGGGCGACCATGAAGCCCGAGTAGAACCAGACGCCCTCGAGGATGACGTTGTACGCCACGAGGTTGCGGACGAAGTCCTTCTTGCCCTCGGTGGTGGTGATATCGAGCGTCTGCTCCGTCATGCGACGGATGTACCTCAGTTCGAACTCCTCCTTGCGGGCCATCGAGGGGATGTCGACGTGCGAGTTGTACGCCGCCTCCCGGTCGATGGGGAACGTCTCGAGCACATACTCGAAGCTCATGCAGTGGTTTGCTTCTTCCCACATCTGCTTCGCCAGGTAAAGGCTGCACTCGGCGGCGCTCACGTACGGGTAGACCCCGAACGCCAGCGCCTTGTTGACGAGCAACTCATTCGGGTTGAAGTAGCTCATCAGGAAGGTCACCGCGTGGCGCTCTTCGTCGGTCATCTTCTTGAAGTCGGCGATGTCTTCGCCGAGCTGGATCTCGTTCGGGAACCAGGTGTTGGCAACGGCCTGGTCGTAGAGGTCCATGGCCCACTGGTACTTGATGGGCTTGAGCAGAAGGCCGTCCTGCAGGCCGGTTCCAAGGATGCCCATTAGTTCTGTCCTTCCTTCGCGCGAGCGCTCATCACTGGCAGCTCTCGCACTGCAGGTCGTCCATGGGGTCGGTCGGGACGAAGTACTCGTCGGGGTTCATCAGTTGCCTGCCTTCGGGGCGAGTCCACCGAAGCCGCGGCGTGCGGGTGCTGCGGTGGGAGTTGCGGATGCTTCGGTGGTCGCGCCTGCGGTCGTGCTCGCCACGATGTCCTCGGCCTTGTTGACCTTGACGGTGGACTGCTCGGCGGTGTGGCGCGGCTTCATGTGCAGGTAGTACGTCGTCTTCACGCCGCGCTCCCATGCTGCGAAGTAGATGTCCATCATGTCGCCCAGGTCGCGCGTCTCGAGGTACATGTTGCGGCTGATGGCCTGGTCGATCCACTTCTGGGCGCGAGCGGCGACCTCGAGGAACGCGTACGGGGAGAGCTGGAAGCTCGTCTTGTACACCTCCTTGAGGTGGTCGGGGATGGCGGCCACGTTCTGGATGTCGCCCTGGCTGCGCAGGATCGCCTCACGCGTGGAGTCCCAGATGCCGAGCTTCTGCAGGTCGGCCACGAGGTTGCGGTTGACCTCGAGGAACTTGCCGTTCGAGGTCGCGCGGCTGAAGATCTGCGAGAACTGCGGGTCGAGGCCGGGCGTGGTGCCGGCGACGAGGCCGATCGAGGCGGTCGGAGCGATCGCCATGAGGGTGGCATTGCGCATACCGCCCTTGACCTTGAGACGCAGTGAATCCCAATCGAGGCGCGTCTTGCGGTTGACCTTGATCTCCATGCCGCGGTCGGCCTCGGTGAGAGCGATGGAGTCGATCGGCACGAGGCCCTCGGACCAGCGGCTGCCCTCGAAGTTCGCGTACGAGCCGCGCTCCTTGGCGAGCTCCGTCGACGCGTCGATCGCCGCGTAGGAGACGTGCTCCATGATCTCGTCGATCAGGTCGTAGGCGGCCTCGCTCTCGTAGCTGATGCCGAGCTTCTCGATGATGTCGGTGAACCCCATGACGCCGAGGCCCACGGCGCGGTTCTCCTTGTTCGAGAAGTCCGCCTCCTTGACGCTGCTGCGCGTGATGTCGATGAGGTTGTCGAGCTGGCGCACCGCGAGGCGGGCCGACACGGCGATCTTCTCGAAGTCGACCGACAGGCTGCCGTTCTCCGTGGTGATCATGTGCTGCGACAGGTTGATCGACGCGAGGTTGCAGACCGAGACGTTGTCCTCGTCCTGCGGGAGCGTGATCTCGGTGCAGAGGTTCGAGAGGTGGATCGTGCCCGTGTTGTTGTTGAGGGCGCGGTTGTTGATCGTGTCCTTCCAAGTCAGCCACGGGTGGCTGGTGGTCTGGAGGGAGATGAGGATGGACTTGAACTGCTCGCGCGCGGTGATCTTCTTGAACATGCGCATCTGGCCGGCCTCGGCCAGCGCGACGTACTCGTTGTAGCGGGCGGAGAACGCCTTGCCGTAGAGCTCGTTGAGGTCGCTGACCTCGAGCGGGTCGAACAGGTACCAGTCGTCGTCGTTCTGGACGCGCTTCATGAACTCGTCGCTGATCCACACCGCGGTGTTGGCCGTGCGGGTGCGGCGGTACGGGTCGCCGGAGTTCTGGCGGAGGTCGAGGAACTCGGGGAAGTCGAGGTGCCAGTTCTCCATGTAGAAGCAGAGGGCGCCGAACTTCTTGCCGCCGCGGCTGACCGCGCGCAGGATCGAGTCGATCGTGTGCATGAACGGGATCGGGCCCGTCGAGGTGGTGTTGTTCGAGCGGATGGGCGAGCCCTGCGCGCGCAGCTTGCTCACGGAGAGGCCGATGCCGCCCGTGCCCTTGGTGAGCCACATGACATCGCGGGTCGTCTTCGCGATGTGCTCCATGTCGTCCTGCATCTCCATGACGAAGCAGTTCGCGAGCTGGGGGTAGATCGTTCCCGCGTTGACGAGGGTGGAGCCAGCGGCGAGATACTCGAGGCTCGACATCTTCTGGTAGAACGCGAGGGCCGCCTTGGTCGGGTCGGCCTCGTTCAGCGAGAGGCCCATGGCGATGCGCATCCAGAAGTACTGGGGCACCTCGAGGGCGTCGCCGTTGCGGCCCTTGATGCCGTAGCGGTTGTTGAGCGTGACGACGCCGATGTACTTGAGCAGCTCGTCGTGCGCCGGCTCGAGCTGTGCGGCGAGGAAGTCGAGGTCGAAGAGCTGGGTGAGGCGGGGGTCGAGCAGTCCCTCGTCGACGCCGCGGGTGACGTTCGTCGCGAAGTGCGAGCGGTGCAGCTCCTTGAGCTCGGCGGCGGTCTCGTAGTCGCCGAGGACGCGCTTGTAGATCGTCTTGAGGAGGAGGCGGGCGGCCACGATGTCGAACGCCGGGTCGTCCTTGACGTTCTGCAGGGCGACCTGGATGACCGCCTCGTCGAGCTGCTGGGTGGTGATGCCGTCGAACAGCGTGAGCTCGAGCTCGGACGCGATCTGCGTGACCCACGTGATGTTCTCGTCAAGACCGGCGCTGGCCGACTCGATCGCCAGGTTGATCTTGTTGGCGTCGTACGGCTCCCGCTCGCCGCTGCGCTTGACGACTGTGATGGTCACTGAATTGTCTCCCTCTGTGCTCTTGCCGAACACGCTCTACACCCCGGAATTGCCCGAAAAATGCCCCGCTACCGTTACCCCCGGCCTTGCGGTTTCACCACTATATATCGTGCCACCGACACGATGCGAACCCTAGATGTAGTGGGCGTGTCGTCCACAGCTGTGGATAACTTGTGTGGACTTGTGCACACCCTGTGAGCGGATTCCTGTTCACGTTTGCGACGGTATTCCGCACCTCCGACACCCGTGGGCGCGGGCATCCCCCGGTCTAAGCTGGTGCTCTTGTGAACAGCTACATCGACCTACTGAAGACGCCGGGCGTGGGCCGCATCATCGCGGCCCAGCTCACCGCGCGCTTTCCCAGTGGGATGCTCTCACTCGCGTACCTCATCCACATCGAGCACATCCTCCACTCCTATGGGGCTGCCGGTCTCGTCCTGGGCGCCACGAGCCTCGGCCAGGCGATCGCCGGACCGCTCACGAGCCGCTGGATGGGCGTCTGGGGCATGCGCAAGGTGCTCACCCTCACGCTCATCGTGTGCGCCGCGAGCATCTTCACGATGGCGCTCGCGCCGCTGTCACTTCCCCTCTACATGCTGGTGGGATTCATCGGAGGCCTCAGCTCTCCCCCGATCCAGCCGGCGGTGCGCACGATTTACCCGAAGATGGTGAACTCGCGGCAGCTCACGCCGCTGTTCTCGCTCGACGCATCGGCTCAGGAGGTGATCTGGATTGCGGGGCCCGTCATCACCACGTTCGTCGCGGTGCAGATCTCCAGCGTCCTCGCGATCTGCATCGCCGGGGCCTTCCTCATCGGCGGCGGCATCTGGTTCATCGCGAGCCCGGAGGTCGGGCGGGTGCGCATCCCCCGCAGCAAACGCAAGTTCGGGGTGGTGCTGCGACGACCCGCGGTGCTGCTCGGCACGATCACCGGGTTCCTGCTCGTCGGCTCGTGCGCTGCCGTCGAGGCGGGCGTCGTCGCGGTCTTCGGGGAGGGCGGCCCGCAGGCGGGGTTTGTCCTCGCGATCTGGGCGATCGGCTCCATCGTCGGCGGCCTGTCGCTCGGCCATGTGCCGATCGGGCCATGGGCGCTCGCGCGCCGGATGTTCGCGGTGCTCGTCGGACTGTCGCTCGCCATGGGCTACACGCTCGTGCAGGGCCAGGGCTGGGAGTTCTGGTGGCTGTCGGTCACCCTGCTCATCGCCGGCATCGGCATCGCTCCGGCGCTCGCGGTGATCTTCGCCATCGTCTCGTCGAGCGTGAAGTTCAGCGACACCGCCGAGGCTTACGGCTGGGTGGGCACCGGGCAGCTGATCGGTGCGGCGATCGGATCGGCCGTCGCCGGGTTCCTCATCGATGCCAACGGGGCGATCGGCGGGTTCTGGGCCGCGGGAGCGCTGGCCCTCTTCGGATTCTTGGTGCCGACGGTGCTGCGCCGCTGGCACCCCGATCTGCGCGGCAAGGATGCCAGCCCGATAGCCGACACGGAGCCCGTCGCTATTCAGCCGAGCTGATCAGAGCTGGTGGAGGAGGGTGCGGACAAGCCTGACGACCCCCGAACGGGGGCATTGATTTTTCCGAGACTTTGTCAAGTCGTTGCCAAACATGCGTTTCGGGGATATACCGGTAGACAACCGCGCATTGCGTCCACCCGCATCAGCACCCGCAGAAGTAGTGGCCGCTCTCTCTTGACCCCGGAGTGCACCAGTGATCAGTGGCCAACCCGAATCCCCCGCTCACCTCGCGAGCCCGTCGAGGTAAGCGGGACACCGCATGCGTACCGTCGGAAGACGAGCAGAGCGAGAGAAGATCGCGCGCATCAGCGCAGCGGTCCATGAGAGTTCGCTCGTTCTCGTCGGCGACGTCGGCATCGGGAAGACTCGTCTGCTCGAAGCGGTGCAGGCCGAGAGCACCATCGAGGCCGTGCTGCTGCGTATCAATCCCGCAGAGTCGCACTGGCCGCTCTCCGGTTTCTCCGCGATGCTCTCGTCGATCGACGACTCCCGTGCGGTGGAGTTCGGCGGCAGGTTCGTGCTGCGGTCCACCGATCCCGAGCACATGTTCGCGGCCGCCCGAGACCTCCTCACCCTCATCCGCGGTCTCGCCCTCTCCCCCATGCTCCTGCTCGTCGACGACGTCGACCAAATGGACCAGGAGAGCCAGGTGCTGGTCGGGTTCATCGCCGGTCGACTGGGCGGAACGGGCATCCGATTCATCGCCACCGCCAGCCGTCTGGACCCGGCAGGGCCGTTCGGCGGCCTCCCCCACGACTCACTCGAGCCACTCGACGCCGCGGATGCCCTCGACCTGCTCGGCGAGGCGGTGAGACCCTCGAGCGAGGGCGCACTCTCCATCGTCGTCGGCCAGTCGGACGGGAACCCGCGCGCCCTGCTCGAGAACCTCACCGATCTGCGGCCCGAGCAGGTCGCCAGCGATCATCCACTGCTCATGCCGATGGTTCCGGGGCCGACTGCACGGGCGATCGGCGCGCACGCCGTCGAGGGCCTCGGCCGCACCCAGCGTGCGCTGCTCGACCGGCTCAGCACCGCGCCGCTCAGCCTGCGGTCGATCGCGACGGCGGGAGGCATGGCGGAGGAGGACGCCCTCCACGACCTGATCTTCGCCGGACACGTCGACGTGCACGGCAACTACGTCGCGCTGCGCAGCGCCCTGCTGCGCTCGCACCTCTACTGGTCGATGGGCGCGAAATCACGGCGAGACCACCACGCTGCCGCTGCCGAGGCCTACAAGCGCGTCGATAGCCGGATCTCCCTCTGGCACGGCAGCTTCGGGGGCACCGAGGTCGACCCGACGACGATCATGACCGCCGCGGTGTCGTTCGCGCGGGAGGGGCATGTCGCCACCGCGGTAGAACTCACCGAGGATGCCCGGCGCAGGGCCATCGGTTCCGAGCTGCTCCCGGGGCTGGCCGACTTGGCCGAAGCGCTGTTCCTGCGCGGCGAGCTCGCACTCGCGGCGCGGTACGTGGAAGTGGGACTCTCCTACAGCCAGGACTCGACGGCCAGCCTCGGTCTCGCAGTGCTCCGGCTGAAGACCGAGTTCATGCGCACCCAGCGCCTGCCCGATCTCGACTTCGAGGCGTGGGGCAACGCATACGCCGCCGAGCATCCCAGAGTCACCGCGGAGCTCCTCGCGGTCGCCGGACTGTGCCTCGCGCTGCGCTGGGAGGTCGACTCGGCCCGTTCCCTGGTGGCCCAGGCGCACGCGCTGCTGCCCGCCGCGTCGCGGTCCGCCGCCCGCTTCCAGGACAGCGCCAACCAGCTCATCGAGGCGACGGAGGGACGGGGACCGCGTCGCAGCGTCAGCCTGCTCAGCCCGCAGCGCTCGCCCAACCGGCGCGTGGTCGACCTCCTGGTCGCCGGGCGATCGGCGTGCCTGTGGGAGGAGTACGCGCAGGCGCGCAAGTTCTTCTCGATCGTGCTCGGCCAGCGCCCCACCCCCGAGCCGATCTGGATGGACGCGGCACGGTACCTGCTCGCCGACAACGAGATCCGTGCCGGGCACTTCACGAGCGCGCGGGCGGCCGTCGCCCAGTGGCGCTCGTCGCGGATCATCCGCGCCAACCCGGCGTCGCACAGCTACCTGGACGCCTGGCTCGCCTACGCCGAGGGGCGCATCCCCGACGCCCACGCGCTACTCGCTGAGCGCCTCGCGCACTTCTCCCACGAGGACAATCCCGGCGTCGCCGCGAGCCTGCTCACCCTCAAGGGCGAGCTGAGCCTCATCGACGGCGATCCCGAAGAGGCCGTCAGGCTCCTGTCCCTCGCCGAGCTGGTCGGTGGACAGTTCCGCAATCCGGCCCTCGTGCGCCACAGCGCGGACTACATCGAGGCCGCGGTGCTCGCCGGCCACGCGGCCCAGGCGGCGTCCGCGCTGCAGGAGTTCGAGCACCGTGCGGCCGAACATCCCTCGCGGTGGACCACGCTGGCCCTCGCGCGCGCCCGCGCGACCGCGGCGGAGGACGAGGTGGCGCTCGAGCGCTTCGCCACGGCCATCGGCTCGACCGGCCCCACGGACTCGGGGCTCGAGGTGGGGCGGCTGCACCTCGCGCACGCGTCGAAGCTCGAGGGGATGGGGATGGCGACCGAGGCGCGCGCCGCCCTGTCGTCAGCGCGCAGCGCCCTGTACGGCGCGTCCGCGACGCCCTGGCTCCAGCGCGTCGACACCGCGCTGGGCCTGGAGCCCGAGGACATGCACCCGACCCTGCTGCGGCACCTCAGCGACGAGGAGCTGGAGGTGGTGCACCTCGTGCAGCAGGGGCTCCGCAACAAGGAGATCGCCTCGCGCCTCTACATCTCCGTGCGCACGGTCGAACTGCGGCTGACGCACATCTACCGGAAGGTGGGGGCCCGTTCCCGGTCGCACCTCGTGTCGCTCATGTCCTGACAGGGTCGGGATGCACGGCCTGCACCGCGCGGCGCACGGGGCTCTTCCAGGTGCCGGTCGCCGAGTTGTTGAACGCCCGGGTCAGGGCGCGGAGGCACAGGAACGCGTCGAGCGTGCGCAGGAGGGGGAAGGCCGCGCCCCACAGCAGGTACGCCGGGCGCCGGGACACCACTGCAGCGATCACGGTGAGCAGGTAGTCGGGCAGCAGCACGCCCAGAGCCACGCCGAGCGGGGGCAGGAGTCCCACGAACGCGGATGCCGCCGTCGGTGCCGCGCCGTCCTGGGCGTCGATCGCCGCGGCGATGATCGAGGTGGCCAGGAGCGGGAAGAACACGAGCATGAGCAGACTGCTCGCGAGCAGCTCGGCGATGAACATCCCGAGCGCCATCCAGAACGTTCCGAGGTGCGGGCCGTGGCGCCGCACGGTCTGCCAGAAGCCGAGGTTCCAGCGCCCGACCTGCTTGGTGTAGTCGTGCATCGTGTCCGGATCCTGGGTGAGGGCGATGGCCGCCCTGGGGTGGAAGGCTATGCGCCCGAGTTTCTTGGCGTGCACCTCGAAGGTCATGTTGTAGTCCTCGATCGTGAGACCCGCCGCCTCGATGTCGATGTCCGCGAGGATGCGGCTGCGGTACATGCTCGCGAAGCCCGGCACGATCGTCACGGCGTTGATGCGGCTCGCCGCCTGCCCGAACTTGTGGAGGTACTGCATGGCGATGTACACCCGCTCGCGGTACGCCAGCACGATGCGGCCCGTGAGTGAG
>Ga0247760_1000981_pt1 | contig 28805 bp, 29 predicted proteins | sample UWRJL171409R4_FD_179936 | JGI IMG/M metagenome (GOLD analysis project Ga0247760, IMG submission 179936) | Plant litter microbial communities from Arlington Agricultural Research Station in Wisconsin, United States - UWRJ-L171-409R-4 | ecosystem: Environmental > Terrestrial > Plant litter >... | reverse complement strand
AATGGTATTGCTTTTATGCAAATAGCTTAAGAAATGCTTGTACAATCTTAGATTTTTCAATTTGTGTGGGTGCGCGAATAGCAAAAATGGGGGTGCGCGACTAGCAAATGCCATCCGATATGGCTGGCATTAATCGATTCTTCCCTTGTTTCCACTCCCCTCGGTAACTTCTAGGGCGGTGGTGAAATTGCTTTCGCTTATCTCCTTACTTGTGAGCTTCGTCCGATTCCGAAGGAGATTATCGACCGTCACATCTTTGCTGGGGTGGTGATATTCCAGACTGGTTGCTGGTGAACTGGGGCGACCGGAAAACCAAGTCATAAACCCAGAGAGCCGTATTCATCCCTGATTTTTCCGCCCTATCGATGATGGAGTCCGAGAGTCCCACCACGGCCGCTTGCACGTCGCTTTGGGAGACATTCTCGCTGACTTCTTCGGATGTGTTGGGAGATAACGGAGTGCATGTCTCCTGGGTATAGTCTTTTTGTTCCTGAGGAATCTCGGTCTCTTTGTGGACGAGGTTCCTCAGTGTGTGTTCTGTCTCTTGGACGAATGTTTCGACTTCTCTCCGTAGTTCTCGTCGCCCGCTCCTGGGCTTTGGGTCGTCGTCGTCGTCGCCATCGCCGCGAGTTCTGTTATGTGGTCAGCCCGTTAGCCATCCTCAGCAATCAGGTTCACTAACACGCTGTGTTTCCTTTCGGCTATCGCGAGTAGCATAGTGGTTGCAATAAGTTGCACCGTCGATTTATGTGACTCAATTCTAGCCAGTAACCGAGTCGCCTTGGACTTGCGAAATGCCCAATTGACCCTTGCGATTTTCCCACTGTCATGTTCAAGTAGACTGTGGATTTCGCTGTGGAGGTCTCCGATTCTGTTTGTTGCGGAGCGAATAGACTTGTAGAGACGGCGTCTGAAGATGTGCTGCCCCTTCTTGAGAACCCGGCGCAATTCTCGAAGAATGGCAGACAGCTCCCGGGTACCTCGCACAACGCCCAGCATTTCTCGAGATCACGGACTGTGGAGACAAAGTCATAAATTGTCGAGGCGAGCGAAGATCCGGCAGTCGCGACCCCCGCTACGCCATAATGCTAAGGGGATTCATCACACCGACAGCGGGAAATGCAGGGAAAGCGCGAAGCCGGCGGTAGAAAGCTGATGCGGGAGAAGGAGGGGTCGCCCGAAATAACATATGCTGGCAGAGCCTCGTCGGGCAGCAAAGCGCTCGACAAGGCAGTTTTCCCCGAGTTGTGCCGTCGGGTGCTCTGGCTGACCGATATAACTATCGGGGTTGGCCAACGAATTTTTGAACCGAGGGCCACTCACCTACAGCGCGGTGTTTAATTTCTGCGTACTCGAAGTGACTTTTGTCTTCTGTTTTGTACGTGCATTTTCATGTTTTGGCTGAGGTATGGCTCTGCGATTTTTGAGAGGAAATTGGACGCGGAGCAGGGGAAGGTGGAGGAGGGGCTGCCGGATTTAGAGGAGTGGACGAACGAGCAGTTGTTTTTCTTGGCATTTGGAAATACATGGTGTGGGCTGGTGAGTGGGCGGCCAGGAGGTGGGCCGATTGGGCGAGGATTATGGGGGCGACGACGAACTCCAGGAAGTTTAGGGAGACATTTTGATGCAGAGAGAAGGAACCAACTTGATCGCACTACCTATACAACTGATGTAAACTATCGTTTCGACCCGCCATCAGAGCTATACGTAGATCAGGATCCGAAGTCCTTGGAGCTGTTCATAGATCAGACGTGGTACTGCGACGACGATGGGGCGGACCGGCCGTATGTGTTTCACCCTTCCCCTTATTAATGTCTAAAAAACCTATACCAGCCGTCGAATAGGGATCTGCCGTACTGATAGTAAAAAGAATACAGTTTAACGCCGGTGGATCCGTCAAGGTTCCGGCACTGGTATGCAAGCCACGCACGAAGCTCGAAACGAACATAACCCTCGGCCCGTGGTCACCTGATACCCCCGTAACCAACGGCACAACCTGTATGGCCTCCTCGGCGGCCACTGTTAGTGGCCAAATGAACTCGAGATACTACATGGAACCCTTCGCACTTCAAATGCCGAGGGCCGTGGAGAAGCGATGCACTGTCGGCTCCATGAACCCAGATAACCACCACTTCCTCCTCCTGCCGCCGCCGCCGATTACCCCGCCCATCTGCATTGCAAGCAGAAACATGAAGATCCCGGGGACGAATATGAGACAGCCGAGGAGGTCAAGGCTCCGGATGCGTCCTGACACGCTACCGCCGCGACCGTGCTGGGGGTGGAAGAAGAGTGAGATGACGGCAAGGGTGATAACGTTGAAGGGGATGTTGATTGAGAAGCACCAATGCCAGGTGAAAGAAGAAGAAGAAGAAGAAGAAGAAGAAGAAGAAGAAGAAGAAGAAATAGACCTTCTTATTTTTCATAGCAGTGAATAACTGCACCTCCTGGCGATGAATCGTCGACCATCTGGCGGCCTACAAGGGTATCTGCCGTTCCTCCTTCTCTGCCCGAAAGATTTCTCACCCAAGGTAGTCTGAATCTGCATATTTTTGCAAACCACACCACCGCCAGAACCCTCTACCTCCCTCGGACGTTACAAACTCTTGCTCAATCACCTCTCCAGAACTTGGGCCCCAAAATTCAGCACAATGGCCTTTGCTCACAATTTTGTTGCTACCATAGCCGGCTGGACCAAGAGCGCGCTCGAGTTCGCATTCGGCACCCACGCTGTCGGCGCCGTCTCCAAGATAGTCTCTCTCGTCGTGCATGGACAGGTAATCTCGGCCGTCGACCAAACTCTCGAACTCGTCCAACACGTCGCTTTCCGGGTCTTGAATTTTTTTTCAGGATCAAAAGCTGAGCCGAACATGAATCCTTTATTACCTTTATCCTCGTCAGCCTGCTCCTTGATTCACTCCAATCTGGCCTTCCCCGTCGCCCGGGACCGGGGGACCAGCGCGTGAGTGTTTGCACCTCCGCCACGCAGATATTTTCCAGGTTGTTTTCTAACATTTAGCTGTGTCCAGGGATTTTCTCCATGTCACCTTGCCTAGTCATCTGGGCGATCCCAATCATGGCCAATCCTTCTTATTCCAGCAAACTCGGATGGGAAGATATGGTAGTCATTTGGGAGTTTGGGTCGGAGCTTTGGTGAGGTAATTTGGGGTTTTGGCGAACAGCGGATCCTTCGAAATTTCTTTCTTTCTGGTCAAGATTTGAGGGATCGGATTGCGTACGTAATCAATCAGCATCTGGCTTGCAATGAATCTGCATGCCCTCCTCTAGTCTAAGCCTCTGTTCACGGCCCATGCTTTCCTCGACGCGACGCGCGTCACGGCAGGCCGTGCAGCCTTCAAACCCGGCACCATCCTGCAGGAACGAGCAGCGGCCCCGGACGGCCCGCTCGCGGTCTTTCGGTACCCCGTGTGGTCCGGGTGAGGGAAGATTGGGGGCGGTGTGTGATACCCGGGGTATGTACAATACCGCCATTGCCGACTAGTCTTCCTGTTGGGTTGGCGTGTACAGACAGACACGCGTATCGAGTCATTTTCTTGAATCGGCTAGCGTCGTAGCCGAGTCCGCTAAAACGACTGTGCCAGCCACAGCCAAATTTGTTAGCAAGATTCCGAGCTCGCCTTGTAATTAATGCATGGATTTACTGATACTCTACCTCGTCTTTTACAGCAAGTGTATATACGACCCCAGTTGTTCTAGCAACCTACCCCAGTCATTTTAGCAGACTCGCGCCGTAGCAGCGTTTTCGGTGCATCCCTCAACGACAAGTATATATAATAGAGTACGTCTCTTCCCATCTGTAGCAGATATTCCCCTCAGTGAGCATCTCTTCCGTCTCGGGTTTACTAGTCATCATCATCACGCTCATCATCATCATGCACATTTGGCTAGTCGTCGCCACCCTTGGCTTGGGTGCCTTTGCGAAGACCAACGTCACCGGCGTCTGCTCCAACGCAGCACTAGAGCAGTGCTTGACCGCTAAAGGCGTGCCCTTCAAAGTCCCGTGCGACTCGGACTGGGGAGCCTACAATAGGACCCATAACATCCGTCTCCCCGTCACGCCGGCTGCCATTGTGCTGCCCCAGAATACCGGGCACATCTCGACCGCCGTCGTCTGCGCTGGCAAGAGCGGAGTCAAGGTCCAGGCCAAGTCCGGTGGGCGTAAGTTACCCGTTCGCCCTTGCACACGCGTGTCCAGGTCTGACATGAAGCACGGATGTAGACTCGTATGGGTCGTACGGATACGGGGGCATCGACGGCCAAGTCTCGATCGATCTCCGCAACTTCAACAAGACGGTCGTGGCCTCGGACGGGAGCAACATCGCCGTGGTGGGCGGTGGCGCGCATCTGGGACCCATGGCCAGCGCCGTCTATGCCCAAGCCAAGAGGGCCATTTCTCACGGCGTATGCCCCTCGGTCGGCGTCGGCGGGCACGCCACGCACGGTGGCTGGGGCTACAGCTCGCGGGCCTGGGGACTCGCGCTCGACCACATTGTTGGGCTGCAGGTCGTGCTAGCAAACGGCACCGAGGCCCGCGCAAGTGCAGACACGAATCCCGACCTCTTTTGGGTGAGTGGCGCTGATATCTCGGTTGAGCTGCCTCTTGTGAGGAACAACTTCTAACTTCGTATTCAACACGTCAAAAAGGCCCTGCGAGGAGCTGCCGACAGCATCGGCATCGTCACCAACTTCTCGCTGAGGACCCAGCCGGCCCCCGAGGAAGTCATCAACTTCAACTACGAGTTCCGGACCCTCGCCGAAAGCGTCGAGCAGGCCGTCAGCGCCTTTACCGGGCTCCAAAATTTCATCAGCAACACCACGGCAGTCGACCGGCGCCTGTCGTTTGCGCTGCAGACGGTGGTGATGCCAAACGCCACCGCCGCCAATGTCAACAGGGCCATCTTGATCGAGGGCACTTTCATGGGCACCCTCGCCGAGTACACGTCGCGGATCGAGCCCGAGATGCTGCGCGGGCTGCCCAACGCCACGGCCCGCCGCGTCCTGTCGCACGACTGGCCCTCATCGCTCGCCGCGCTGAGCATGGACGGTACGCTCGAGCCCAGGCCCATGCACATCGACTTCTTTGCCAACAGCGTGACCGTCGACAACCCGGGCATGAACGAGGCAGCCCTGCGGAGCTACCTGACCTACATGCTCGAGGGGCCCGTGCCGCCCGTGTCCTACACCTCGAGCATGGACCTGTGGGGTGGTGCCGACTCTCAGATCAACCTCTCGGACAAGGACGCGAGCTTCGCCGCCTTCCCGCACCGCAACGTGTTTTGGGCCGTGCATAACATGGCGCAGATGCAGTCCGACGCCCCGTTCCCCGACGAGGGCATCACCTACATGACCGGGCTGCGCGATTCCATCATCCAGGGCCTGGATGTGGGCTGGGCTGCCTACCAGAACCTGCTCGACACCACTCTGACGCGTGACGAGGCCCACGAGCTGTATTATGGGGATGCCGTGCTCGAGAGGTTGCAGGCTATCAAGGCCGTGTACGACCCGGGCAATGTGTTTTCGAACCCGCAGTCGATTTGAGCGTGTTGAGTTATGTCTGCAATATCTTCAGTACTTCCTAACTCTATGTGCCTTGGGGAACGAAGGGCTCTGGATGGACGACGGAAGGAGCAACTGGCAGATGGGCACATGACAAGCAGCACAGACCACCCCACTCCCTCTAATTTAGCACGGCGTTTGGCAGCCAGGGCAAACCTGAATAAAGTATCCATTCCTACCACTGTTCTTCTAGCTCCTAGAGGATGCGAAGAAGACCCCTCAGAGACCCACTTTTATTTATCCATTTTGATCATGTGTGTGTTCGCGAATGCTTGTGCGATTCGAGCGCCTCCTGATTATTCCTCTTTAACCGCACCAGTGCCCTCTCCACAACACGGCGCCGCACCGATGGGAGCGCCGAAAGATCGCTTAGTGCCGGCTTCTCCAACCCTACCAGGAGACGTGCATGTCATCCATCACCTTTAACAGAAGGTGAGGCAGGATATTTTCCACAAGCTCCTGTACGTTATTCGGGAAAATTGTAATGTGACCCTGGATAAGCGCTGCGAACTAAATTGGCAGAAGGAGGCCTGCGAACTAGAGTCTTTGGCTATAAGAAAGCCCTGAGAATTCCAGCAAAGAGGCTGGGAGATCAAGGACCTTGAGGCCAAAGAAGATTATCAAGCTGTTTGAACCAAGTCCCGAAGCTGTTTTTCAGCCTGCCCCGTAACAACCCCGTGTCACAGTCGGGCACCAAAATTGAAGAACCGGTAAATATCTGCCCTGAAAAAGCGAATCTTGTGCATCTGAAGGTAGTTCGCAACGGCAAGCATCTCGGCCTTCTTTGGAGTAGGGTGGTGTGTATCCCCAAGAGCCATCATTGTAAGTGTGTACGCGGGTGTGTGTGCGGAACACTATCTCACAAGCTGTTCTAGCTAGCCAAAGCTGAGTCGTATTAATTTGGTAGATAGTGAACTTTATTGCTTGCGTGAGGAACCAAGTCCCTATCGCATGAGCTAACATGACGCCAGATTATAATCGCGCTCACGCTCACGGCATCCCTTACCATCACGGTATCCCTCGTCACCAGTGCCATCTATGGAGACATCAGTCTATTGGGCAGCCTCAAATTCCGCAGCGAAGCGAGTCGTCAGCGGTGGCTACGGGTTCTTGACCGCTCCACACTCCATCTGAGCGACCAACAGCTTGTTACTGGCACCACCATCCTAATCATCGGCTATATAATGCTGCCTCACTCCATCCCCACCTATCACTTCAGCTTAACCACCAACCTGGCCCTGTTCTCCTGTAGCGCCCATCTAGCTTTGGTGCTTTCGCTCCGGAGGTACTTTCAGCGGCACCTGCAGAGATGTGGGCCCATTGCTTGCTCTGCTTCCCGCCGTATGCTACTGGGCGGCTTTTTCATATGTCTTTCCCAACCTTGGCATAGTCTTCACTAAATGGCTCCTAGTAAAGCCTCTCGAGCTCGTGGAGAGATGCTTCTCGCGGCATGAAATACACGAGAGATTTATGCACTGGTAGCTCAGTTTCCCGGCTATGGGCTTTGCCCATTTTCTCCAAGTTCTGTGGTGGTCAGCCAGTCTGGGTCTGTGTATCTCACTCAGAGCCTGGGGGTTCGGAGAAAGCCGGGCTGGGAGGCTGATTGGATCTGAGAATGAATGGACGGTGGGACAGATCTTGTCCCTGTTTTTGATCCTTTTACCGGTTCTCAGTGCCGTTGAAGTTTATTTTGCTAAGTACGTCAATTTCCTATGTCTTGAAGCCTATTATACCTTACAGATACTAAACTGCCCTTGGAGAAAAGAGAACGACACCATGAGATCCATGCTTGAGCACCAATGATGGAGGCCTGGGGCATCAGCCAAGCTGGGTCAGTGGGGTATGTTTACTGTCTGGTACACTACGACTGTTGTTAAGCGTGGGTATTCGCCACAAACACCATTGCCCAGTTTCAGTGGTACAGGCAAAAACAAGTTAGGGGCACAAAGAGTGCCCTGTCTTCTGTTATACGAGACGAATCTGAGTCACCGTCTTACTTCATACTAAACTTCTCTTTCAAAACCTTCTCCACCAAACTAGTGGTTATTACGGGTATAAATATCCCAATTCTGGGCCCTTTCCACCATTTTTGGGCCCTTTGGCTAAAACTGCACCTTCTCGGAATACTGTGCTGTTCAATGGGCAAATATTAGCTGAAGCTGAGCCGGGGCTGATCTAGACTGATCAAACGTGACGAAGAGCCACGTGACTATGAGCACGGGCGTTCGTCGATTTTAGGGTCGTGAAACAAGATTACCACCTCGTCGCCTAACCTAATACCCTCAAAAGTAATACTATAAAGACTATAGCTAGTTAAAAAGAAGAAAAAAAAAGAAAGTTTTAGCTACTTTTGCCTCCTTTCCGACCGGCTTAAGCGTATTCCTATTTTATGTACCAGCACCTATCCTCGTCCCTCATCGGCCGTTCTCTCCAATCCCACCACTCCAGACTGCACTTGCCCGAGGGCATACAGTCCTTCGATTCCTCGCAAGTGCGCTTCTCTCTCCTCGCGCGTCATAGCAACTACAGGTCTCACATCCTCAAGCAGTCTCCTGCTCTGGCATACATACGAGAGCTTCGCGGCGATCGTGTCGGGATTTCTCTCCATATACGGAAACCCGGCGAGCCAGACCCGACTTGTCGCGGCAATGAACAATACGATGACGACGCAGACGGTAAACGCGATCCAGTGAATGATCCAGATGGCATCGGCATTATACGCTGTCCCCTGACTCATCGAAGCCGTAATGCCGAAACACACGAGGCCCACCTCGAGCAGGAGGGATATGGTCGTTACACAGCCGAGAAGCAGCTGGCCGTCCTGGAAGGCGTAAAAGGTGCGCGCCCCTAGCACGATGGCGGCGTAGTCGCGCTCTAGAAGCGGCCATGCCTTGCGCGGACGCACGTGCAGCGCCCGATACGGCGAGAGGACGGTTGTCTGTTCTTCGACCACCACCCAGAGAGTCTTGACGATCGACACGACGATGAGCTCTGCCGCGGTGAAAGCGACGCTGTTGCCGGTCGTGTTCCCGACTGTCTGTCGAAAAGCATCGTTGGCCGAGGTCGGCGCCTTTTCCGTGCCACCTGTCACCAGTATCATCACAATCAGCACGATCTGTCCGAGCGTGCTAAGGCTGATCGAATAGTGCAGCACTTGGTACTGAGCGCCGGAGCTGCCCAGCGCCCATCGCAGAACGGAGGCGCCCAATGCCTTGGGAGCCGTAACAAGCCAGGCGGTGGCCCTCGACATGCGACCCGACTGCGGCTGCCCGGTAGATGTCGTCGGCCAGGCGCCAAACCACAAGCCGTAACAAGACGACGTCCCTCCTCCGGCGTTGCTGTCTCCGCCGCCGCCGCCGCCGCCGCAGCCGAGATGGACCAATGTCTGTTTCAAGACGTCTTCGGCCTCAGGTCCTCCCGGACCCGTCATGGTCGCAATGCGGTCGAGGCATTCCGGGTGGGCACTACTAGCCAAGCTAGCAAGAGCGGCAAGGCCCTTGGTATCATTTAGCATTCCCGACCGCCGCCTCATGGTCCCCCAAAGGAGTAACGACCCGGACAAGGTAGCGGCCCACAGGATCGCCTCCTGCGCCCTGGCAAATGCTGGATCCACATATACCACGATGCGAGGAACGCCATCATTCTGCAGCTTACTCAAATCCGCTGAATCCAGCTCGTCGGTAAACCTCGCGATAACAGACCCATCGCCGCTGCCGCGCGGAAATGCAAACCCCTCCCGCGTGAGCGGTTCGAACCGGTCGCTAAACCGGGGAAAGTAGCCTACTTGCACCATCTGCGGCTGCAGCTGAAAGATTTGCGACTGCAGGATGGGCGTGACGAAGCCTATCAGCACGTAGGTGATGGAAGACAGGAAGACAGCAGTCTGGCGCCAGCGGAGCGCCTGTAGGGGTGCTAATATGGGCGGGATGCTGATGTAGCTTGCGAAGATGGTGCGGTCGCCTTGGGCGCCCCCCGGCCGGGAGGCTTGGTAGAAGGGCTCGATGCGCTTTACTTCGTCGTCGACCACCTGCCAGAATATGGCGTACAGGACGGCGAAGAGCGTGGGGAAGTACAGCCACGCAAACGAGGACGCGGCTGACAGCGAGTTGGGTTGGAGAAACGTTAGAATGCCGGTCTTGCTGCTCGAGATGTTTTCAAAGGTCATGTCGGAAGGCGAAAGGCCGGGAATGTCGAATTCTGGGACGCAGCTGCTGTGTTGCTGTCCTTCGCAGTACCAATCCAGCCATGCGATTCGCAGCTCCGCGTCGTGGTAGGGTCGGTTGCTGATCTGGGCGAGGGCTTCGAGGGTGGCGGCCAGACAGGCAGAGATGAGAATGAGGGGGATGAGAAAGAAGGGGCTCAGCTGCCACGGCCGCCAGTCTGCCGTGTAGTTGTTGTTGTTGTTGTATACGGTTCGTGGAGAAATAGGTGTCGCAGCAGCGCGAGGCCCCTTCTCCATGCTGAGAAATCCCATTCCGCCAGCGGGTAGCACGGTTGTCTGAACGCCGATGTTGGAAAACTGAGGAATTCTTAGCAGTCTGCAAATTTGGAAGCGGTAAGCTTTTCATCTCGTTCCTGTGATGTCGATGGGTTTCAGGATGTTGCAGCGAAGACCCTTCAGTACTCCCTAAGACGGGAAAACATTACACCGATGATTGTGTGTCCGCGGCATGGGTCTCCGCGGTGAACCACGAGAGAGCACAGGGGAAATGTGACAGAGCTTGGGCAAGTGAGTCGCAACTGACAGCACTGCAAGACCAAGGACAAAATTGTCCATGCGACAGACGGGGAATAACATCTCTTTTTTTTTTTGACAATGCAAAAGCCTAGCTAGCGTGTTGCTGCGTCCAATTGGTCAAATTTCTCTATCTGTACTGGCTAGCAGAAGAGGTCTTGGCATCGATCTAACCAACCACATACGCAGGGTCTTGCGTTTAGTTTTTTTTAGTTTTTTTTGGGATAGCGGCTCAAATACGCTATGTTACGATATAATAATAATCTAACCAACCACATCAGATAGCAGCACACTTTTTGCTAGATAGCAAACTGAATAGCATAATCTAAGGGTATTCAAGGTCTTGAGTGATTTCGCGAAAGCTGCAAGTTGACGTGTCCTTCTAACGCGGAAAAATCTGCAAAACAGAATCTGAGAAACTAACCTGTTCTCCCCTCGCCCACTTGCGGAAGAGCTAGACACCCACGAGTTCGATCGACGGGGAACATAGAACCTGAAGCGGCAGTATTTCGAAACGGTGCCATTACAATCTTCTTATGGATTGTGGATCGCTGAGGCAAAGAGATAATAAAACGGGCCCGGCTCCAAAGACGGGAGAAGTGCTCTTCGATCCTTTGTTTGACTGTACACCACAAAGTGGGCTATCAGCAATGTAAAAATGTGCCTATTCCCTATCTACGGAGCATGGGTTGGTTGCGTCTGCCTCAGAGAAGCGCAAGCCGGTAAAGAGCGGACTGCCTGCAAGACGGCGAGGCCGAGCACTTCGACTAATTTAGAGGATCTTGGAGACGATGGTGGTGTTGGAGGGGGGAACAACGGCATGACGGGCGTCGACACGTCAGAGGCAGGCCTAAGCACTGGCGCCAAGGCGGGGATAAGCATTGGTGCTGCCCTCGGAGCGATCGGCGCCTTGGCCCTGGGAGCTCTGTTTTGGTGGAGACGGAAGAGGGGAGAGACCGGCCGGGCCACAGAACAACAGACCTTGGGCCATGATAAGAGTGATATTGACGCTGCGGCGGCTGTAGGGAAGAGGTGTCAAGATGACGGGGAGGGGAAGAGTGAGGACACCGTACTTGACTCACAGCCAGAGCCGGATTCCACGTCGTTTAAAGGCGTCGAAGCAGACTCAAAGGTGGCAGTGGATGCGGTAGAATTGGGCCCGTCTCCTCGTCACCAGGCTGGAACAAGAGAAGAACTTGACAGTTCGGCTGCCGGGAGCGAACTTCCATCTGGCGGGAAAAGGGTGACAGCTGAGCTCCCGGGCTAGTAAACCCCGAATATATCTCGCTTAACCTATGTTACAAACCTTTAGCATGTGTAGATTAGTGATTTTAATGTCACAAGATAATGAATGATTGTGATAATGATGATGGCTTTTCGGCGCAGCAAAGGTATCACCATCAAAGGTCTCCTTTTGCATGACCAGATTCCCCCACTTCCCTTCCTAGTGCCAGGCGAAGAGAAACACCACACACTTAGATGGGGCCCAACGCTCCCTCATCTCCAAAAAGTCGAAATCAGTCTGTCATACGCATCATCCGTGCTAAAGTCGGTGAGGGTCTTGTCCCGTCGCTTGAGAACGACTTCCGCCTCGTGGAGCTTCGTGACCCTCATCGAGTCGCGGATGTGCTTACTTTTTTCGATGTCAGTGACATACCCTGCCAATCAGATGTGACGGAGGGAAGAAGGTGTCGAGCAGTTCTCTCGCCTCATACCTTCCGAGATAGATCAAACATCTCGCCTTGTTCATCAGTATCTGAGGGCCCATGCTTGAATCGGAGCCCCACCACTCCGACGATTTGTCAAACCACTCCAAGGCCGAGGTATGGTCGTTGGCAGTATCACTGGAGCAACCAAGGTCGCTGGAGGTGTAGGAGGGTAACTTTCTGTTCTTTGCTGGGTCCTGAAGACGAAGGTCATACTCCTCCTCGTGCAGCCTCACCGCCCTTGTTCCTTGGCCGAGGCACTCAGCCATCTGGCCTAGGTAGGAGAGAATCGTCCCTCTCAGATCCTCCCTCTCCAGACCGGGGTCAAGGAGTTTCACGACAGTCATGTTCACCTTGCCAGTAACCTCCAAATCCTCGACGGAGAATGATTCAAGCAAGTACCTGTTACCGACCATTAGCAGTTTTCCAAATTGCGATCGCGGATGACATCAGCTGCGGGCGCAAGTAACCATATTAGGGGCACGTGTGAGTGTTAATTGCAGAGAAGGCATAATATTTGCTGTGAGCATTGCTGAAGCAGATCGCAGAACCGCCAGTTAGGCTCGAAGGCTCCGGAGAGTTTTCCCCTCCTCCACGAAAAAGTCTCGGGGGCTAATGACATGCTTGCACATAGCGGTCGCACATCTCCCAGACGTCATACATCTGGACGCCTGTGTCTTCCGATGGGATTAAGTCGGCGATGGAGCTCAACTGCGTTATTGAAGCTCCTTTACCGTCCTTCGAATGGCAAGAAGCACCTGAACTGTTTTTGAATCAACCGTTGTGTTGAGAGCGTCCTGGTGTCAAGGTCCCGGTTGACAGACAAGCGACTATCTCGGCGAGTTTTGCAAGGATGTCAAGGACGCTATGGGGCCGAGTCAGCTGGTTCCCCTTTCTCACGGCGGTTACTGAAAGAATGCGGTAAGGTACGATAAGTACGTAGAGTTGTTGTAGCAGAAGGATAAATCGGATGGGAGCTGTTGCTTGAACTTGACCGTGTGAAGACCTCCTCTTTGAATCTTGTCTGGCATCAAATAGGATATTACTCCAGTGAAGGCTGCTTTAAATGCATTTCTGAAACGTATTATTATTTGGGTATATAAGCTCTCTAGTAGGGTAATCCTAAGCGTGAGGTATCATTAGACTTGTCGTGCTCCCCATCCGGGCCCCCCTCCGAGGCGGTACGAGCGGTACGCGCACAGTCACTAGAGTATATCTAATTGAGGAAGCGTCGCCCCCCACCCCCTTCCCGGCTACTGCACTTCTCGAGGACACGGTACTGCTCCGACCGCGCCGCAGCCGAAGGAACCGGGGGAGCCCGAGGGACTCTTCTACCCACGGTAGACGCCCTACCGTCCAACTATCCAATCCATGCGTCCTGCCAGCTCGTTACGTAACGCCGCCTAGACGACGGGCGTTTCGTCATCTCCAAGACGACCTGTAATTTACTCTCGAGTGCGTTCTTGTTTAGAATAACGGGCGCCATCGAAAATCTCGAGTTGCATGCGCGTTGCCGTCCTAGGCCGCCTTGCGGCTCTTCATGACCAACTATTCAACCGCGGCCCATAGGGGTTCCAATATCTGCCGACTCCCGAGGGAGCCGTCGATTGGGAGTCCCAGCATGCATATGCATAGTTGTCAGCTGTCGGGCCGTTTGACCACCTGCAGATGCACACCGAGTTTTTTTGCTCCGTGCGGGACATGCATGCTACATGGTAGGTACCTTCACTGCAAGGCGGGGTACAGTTGCCCGCACAACCATTGGGGGTATGCCTATCTGTTATCAGTGTATATAATTAGGTGCACTTTCAGCCCTTCCAAGGGCTGCCGTTCCGAAACCAACATTCTGCTTGGCGACCAACTCCAAGAGCACACCTTACCTCGACCTGAGCCATCGAAACATGGAATTATGCGAGTTTTGCAGCCAGATCGTCCGAACGGCTTCTGACCCGAGCATTTCAGTCAGGCAGCCTGTGTTTGTAAAGTTGCCAAATCAACCGGGGACAAAAAGTTGCCAGTTGTGTCAGTTGCTGGACAGATACGCAAGCGCCAAAAACCTGCACCTTTGGAGACACTGCGAGGAATGCGTGGGATGGCTCAAACGTGAGGAGATCTGGGTCGATGATAACCATCATTTCGGCCCAAGGTTTACGGGGATAACCATGGAAAAGAGGACAGGATCTCGCTTGGGTCATCAACATCATCATGCCACCAGAGTCGAACTTGCGGTGTGGGCAGAGCCAGGTTCGTAGGGCCGCTACCATCCAATCAGAGAATCAGGAGCTCACCTGAGCGAATCTTTGCAAAATAGGAAGCAAAGCTGCAATCAGCGGCGCAGTTACCATACGACGACCCCTTGTCAACAACGAACCCGGGGCAATCGCTACCTCATTATTGGACCCGTGGCTCAACATCTGTCTGTCGAGACACGCTCAGTGCAGCCTTACCCTTTCCGGCAAACGCCTGGATGACAAAGAGGGTGTGCCGCTCCCAACTCGAATTCTATACGTTGGTCTGGGACAAGACCCATCTTCTGTCAAAGTGGTCGACTCTAAAGGTTTGGTTGGGAGGTACTGTGCGTTGAGTCATTGTTGGGGCCCGCCCGACAAGAGACCCTTCCGCACAACTAAGGATAACCTGCAGAGAGTAATGGCAGGAGTCCCTGTGGCTGAGCTGCCCAGGACGTTTAGGGAGGCAATTGCTATCACACGAGCCATCTGGCTCGACTACTTGTGGATCGACAGCCTCTGCATCGTTCAGGATGACAAGGACGATTGGGACAGAGAGTGTGTGAGCATGGGTCAGCTATACGAGAAGGCCCTGCTAGTCATTGCAGCCGCTGGTTCCCCAGACTCTACCCGGGGGTTGCTCGACATTCCTAGGCACCCTGAGTTCTCCATTCGGGTTCCTTACCATTCCCCCGGTGACAGGGAACCGGGACATATTAACATCACCATTCTCAGCCACCTTCATCAGGAGCCAGATTTCGGCCCCCTGATGAAGCGGGCATGGGCGCTGCAGGAATGGTGTAAGTCTTCATCCCGCTTAATCTCCGGGTGGGACGGTATCTGAAGTGGTGGAGAAGGCTGACGGTTCCGTACCACACCTCACAGCTTTTGCGCGGAGACTAGTATCGTTCATGCCCGGAGGCATCACGTTTGTGTGTAGGCAAAGCCGCGGAATTGACGAAAAGTGGAACGATCAAGATATTCGCACTAGCATTCCCTTCGTCCAGGACCCTACCTCTACCGAAGAATGGCTTCGCCTTCTTGAGATGTATTTGCTTCGCCTCCTATCGTTTCATAAGGACCGAATACCGGCATTGATGGGCATTGTTTCAGAGATGGAGAAGAAGCGGTCGGATAAGTTCGTCCATGGAGTGTGGGAGAAGGACCTGAGGGAACAGTTGATCTGGATGCAAACAGAGAAACATCCCGAAGACACTACTGCACTTGGCGAGCAGGATCTCCCGGATCTGCCATCTTGGAGCTGGGCTGCACTTGCCGGTGTAAAAATGTTTCTACCCGAGTTGCTTCCCGCGGGTGTCGTTGCAAAGCCCAAGGCGCAGCATGGCAGTCGTGCGTTTGGGGGTGGCTGCCACCTAGACCAGACATCACGAATTGTCAGGACCACTGGCATTCTTCACCGTTCGACCCTGGCGCGGCGGGCATCAGGGGAGCTACAAAGACCAAGTATATGCTGCGTCGAAGTTCTTGTCGCTCATAATGGTTCTTATAAGCCGGAGGAGCGAATGATGGCCGCGCAGTTTGGCGGCGACGGTAGTTACTACCTACCTTATCTTGTTACCACGGAAGGCATGCAGAACACGGAAGCAGGAAATCAGGGGCTTGTCATTTTTGATCGAGACGTAACCGAGACCGGAAACTTCTTCATCCTGCCGCTTCTTCTCACCCCAAGGGAGGAAGAAAATGACCCCATGTGAGTCTCTTGAGCCGGATTCTCATTGACAGGTACTCACATTCTCTGACCACCCAGGTACTGTACGCGTGGCACCCTGAAGCCGAAACATCCTCACTGGAGCCACGGAAGAGAGGTGAGCCGAAGATGTCTCTGTTGGCTCGTCCGAACACATTCTCTGACCAAAACAGCGGCCATGCAGAGCCGTCTGGAACATGGCCCGCGGAACCCACGTCATCTGGGCCCTGGTTCTTGTGCCTGCGAATACTGTGAGCACTCAATTTCGAAGAGTAGGGCTGGCAATGATGTACCCATGGCGGTTCAAATGGAGGAAGGAAGACGAGGTGCAAATCGAGATTGTGTAGGACAAGTTTTCCCTATAAACATGGCTTTCGGCTGGGTGGTTCTTGGCTTTCGGTTGGGCCCAAGACATTTTTTGCCGGAGCATCGATGTCAATGTTGATTGGAGCCACACTATCGCGAATACACCTATCACACCACCATAAAATCGACGCCACCATTTTCCCGGCCCATGCTTCATGCGCCGCTTCTCTCAAAATTGGTAGTCAGAACTGGCAAGCGTGAGAAGCGAGGTGGCAAGGCAAAATGCGATGATTGGACAGACTTGGACTATCCCGAGGCCAATATGGAACCGGCATCGGAGGAAGACACACATCGTGTGTCTAGTTGGCAAGCCAAAGCCGGTTGTCAAGGGCAGCAAACCAAGCATGGGGCCAAAACAAGTGGGGCCATGGGCACAGATCCCACAGGCCAAGTAACTTTTCAGTCTTTCGCCAGCCGCGGCTCGCTAACACTTTGCAGCGTCGATGCGCCGATTTGCATCCTGCTTCGATACCGTATGCCAAGCCGAAAGCCCCAGCTCCTTTCAAGTTGGATCCAAATCCCCACAGGTCTTTAGAATGTGACTGCCCACATCCTTGACGGCTTTACCTCCAATACCTTTCTGGTCAAGAGAGAGAACGAGTTCCTGTGCCATCTTCGGACTCTGTCCCACAACCTTCGACTGATGGAGACTACGAAGAAGTCCTTGTCCGGATTCAGCATTCCGCCGGCCCTCTATCCGATTTTGACCAGAATCTGCGCTTACCGGTCTAGGTCAGACTAGACGCCTCTCGGATAGCCTGAGTCAACCCACTAGAGCGCTGGTCAAGCTTCTGTGCTGCTACCAGCAAAAGCCTTGTTCGAATTCGTTGTCAACTCCCTACCCAACGTTAGCCCTAGCTATTACGGATTGAATGTCCCAGTCTCTGGGCCCCCCTATTATATGGTGATTATTTTTAAAGCACTTCGGTTAAATTGACTCTGCTTAAAGTGTTCCTTTCTGCTAAAAAAAAAAGCCGAAATTACCACTTCCTTAAGGCATATCAAAAGCTATTCAGAAAGGGGCTCGTTTACTTCCTGAATAAATTTTACTAAACCTGGCTTTATACCGAGAAATTCAGCAAGCTCCACTTTTCTTCTCTATCTAATAAACTTTCATATATCTGCTAAAGGATTTACTCACTGCCTTAATACTCTTTAACAACCGCCAATGTCACGGCGATGGCACCAAAACAATCGTAGGATCGAAGACGTGGCAATCATCATATAAAATTACAAGGCGAAGAAGAAAGAAGGAGAGGAATCGCTGCGGGGCAGCGATGCCAAAGATCTATCTGCGTGGGTGGGGCCCAGTGGGGCCCAGGGCACAGCATTGGCAACAGCACCTAGTTGTCGTGTTGCTGAAAACGTATGACATGCTCTCGATCTCGGCTAACGCAGGGTAACGTCGGAGAAGAAACTCCTGAAGATCCTGCGACAATGTTAGGCCAAGTTAGCGGTGGAGAGGCTGGCAAACAGACCTCCCAGGTTGGCACATCGCTGAACGGCATCGACGCCACACGGCGAGAAGCGTCTTCGAGGATAAAACGACATGGTTGGGGCTGACGCAGAAGGGGATCATGTTGGCTGTTGGATTATAGAATGTATCCTGTCAATTAGAAGCTGCGAGAAGGGGTGCTGGGACTTTGACTGACAGCTGAATATTCTGGATAACACAAATAGAGCTGATGGGCTGGATCTTGCTCTCCAGATCGCGGCTTAGTTCCCGAAGAGCCTTGGCGTGCTGTGGCCACCGCAGTTTGGCCATTGCTGAGCGAATAGACCACCGTTTCCGGTGGGGGCCCAAGAGTGGCTTGTAGCGATCGATCTTGCGCGAAAACTTGCGCAAGATTTTGTTAACATCTCGATATAAACCCCTAACAATTGATTCCGGGAAGAGTACTACCAATGGCTCGTACTGTGTAACTATGGCCTTAAATCGACGACAGGTCATTGCACACTCCCTATAGTCCTCAGCAGCCTGTCCGGTAAGTTGCTGACTTGCCCGGTACGTTGCGTCGGCGATGAGGACAACATCGCTGATACTGAAACCGAAAAGCGACATGTTGCGGTGAAGCCTTGGTGAAGTATGTGCTTTGGGACTTGAGATAAGTTAACACAGAATGTGATGCAAATGAGAATAAGTAATGTTGGGAAACTGGGACGGGAAGGTAGGCATGTAAGATGGCTCGGGTGATTTAGCTGTGTGGGTGCCCGAGGACCTTCGTCCAAATGTTCTCAAGAGCAGCTCAAATCTTATTGCCAGAATTGCTCAACGATGCACAGTGAATAAAACAGGGCTTGACTTGACAGAGTTCATTCTTGAGAACGAGACTTTCTAGGATCGTGGAATGAAGGCACGGAAGGGATGGTCAATTGCGTGTGCAGAGGAAGAAGAAGCTACGGAACCACAGAAGGTTTTTGGGCTGGTCAAGCACAGACTCCAGTGACCCGCTGAGGGGTATCCCACAGACTTTTTATACTTTCTCAAAAGCTCAGCCACTTTATCGACCAGCAAAGAGACCTATGTTCGTATATCGCTCACACCTGTTTACCCTATATTTACCCTATGTTTACGAGCAGTGAAAGAAAACAAGTCCCCAACCTTGAACACCCAAAAAAGGAAAAGAATGAAACCTTTCACCCGTTCACGCCCCTCTACACTCTGAGTCCTTCTCCGCCTCCAAATGCCTCTCAAATGCCATCTGAATCTCTACAACCTGCTTGAGCTGCTCAAAGTCCAACCTCCTCTTCTCATACGCAGCCAAGCTCTTCGCCGTCCTCACCACATTCTTAATTTGCCTCCCATTTAACCTCCCCTCCACCCTCGCAAGGAAGTTCTTTCACACGACTAGTCTCGACTCGGCCGGCAAGTCCTCGTACTTGACTGGGACGTCGATTCTCAACTTGGACGCATCGTCAAAGGTCTGCACGCGGTTGGTGGTCATGGAGAGAATTCCAGAGTAGTAGTACTCCAAGACCCTGAGAAAAATGGAGACGAGTCCGTTGCGCTCCATGTTGTAGAGGGAGCGTCGCTCGAGGAAGATGTCGGCTTCGTCGATGAGCAGGACTGCGTTCCAGGTGGAGGCGAGGTCGAGGGTACGGGAGAGGCGGGAGTCTAGAGTGGAGGCGGTGGTGCCTAGGTCGCCGGGGAAACCCAACTGGCCGATTGGACATAAAAGAGTCTTGGAGGTGTTGGTGCTGATAAGTTCTTAGGGCGGCTTCATCCGCTGAGTTTGATCGATTGGTTGGCCTCACTGCAGTTTTTTATCATGTGACCACGCTGGATCACGGCCAGCGAGCAGAGATGAATAAGTTGGATTAAGTTGAGCTGTCTCTTACACAGGAGGCTGAGCTGGAGGCTACCTTTTTGGACCGTGGCAACTATAGCTGAGGCAAGCCAGAATAGTGACCCCCTCGCTCAGTCTGGCTCAGCCTAAGGCGGCAACTGCTCAGTTCCGAAGAAGGAAGCGGAAAATTCGCAGTGTCGATTTTAGGGTGGTGTAAAGCCTGTTTTTCTACCTCGCAAACGTGACACTGGTCACCCCGGCTCAGTCTTTGCTCAACATTTGCCCAGGCTGAGTAGGTAAATTTTCCGCACCTTCGATACCCGCCCTGTTGCCTCCTGCAGCCATCGGTCCGGCAGGTGCGGTGAAGACGCTGATGAAGTCTAGATAAATGATTACAGCGGCGCAATGCTATGATGACTCTGATCCCACACCGTGGTACCTCCCCATGGCGAGACCTGAGGTCGGTTGTTTGTCAAATGTGACAAACAGCGTGATTCCGCCCCCACATAAGCACCACAGCTTCCTCCCTCAACTACCAGACAACATAGCATCAGAATGATATTCCAGACTTGCATTGCAAGGGCGGAGCGCAGACTCACCATGACATAATTAAGACCGAGCCCCGACTCAGGGTCCATCATCGGCCGGGTGTCCTTTGTTCTGTTTGATGCCGCAGGAGCGATCAGTCGAGCGAGAGGTAGGGGTTGTTCAGCAGCTGCAGGTGTCAGCACTTTTTGTGGCCTCAGTGGCCTCAGGGTTGGGCAGGGTAGGCATTCATACAACCCTCAGGCTGATTCCACGCCGATGCGCGACGTCGACGATGCTTGGCGCGATAAAAAAGGGCGGCGAGGGGACCACATGCGAGGATAAGGCCGATGAGACCAATGATCGCTTCATCCGATAAGGGCATTTGCAGCTCTGTGAGTGCATTTAGGAAACCTGGAGTGGGTGAATTGTGTGCATGTGATGACCAAGTCACTGCGCTGATGCTCGGCACAACAAGTCAACCGCTGACTTTAATATAGATCTGCGGCTGACCAAAATCTGATTCGGCAACAGAATTTGGCCGACGGCAGTGATTGGGTGTTGGCTAGCTGCACAGCTTTTGGTGCAGAAGCTTCCACCTGTGTGGCTGCCTGTTCATGCCCTGCCCGCCCAAGCACACAGCAACGTCCACTCGACAAGCAGTACCAGATTCTGGCCCACCCACCAGATTTTGGCAGCTGCCCCACATTTTGGAACAATTCCCACAGGTCCCATGCTCGCACTCTCACCCTCTCTGCCGAGTCCTGTCTTGATGCAACCTGAATGTTCATCACCACATCAACCTCTGATCTTTTCGCGCTACAATCGCCATCATGTCTTGCCATCAGTCATCGCAGCCATCGCTGTGGCAGCGGAACTATCATTTGTTCCGTCGCCTATACATGAATGAGGGAAAAACGTTGAAAAGAGTTAAGGATATCGTGGAGCGTCAGTATGGTTTTCCCGAGACACCGTAAGTAGCACCGCGCATTGTCCCTCGACCGATTCAACCTTACTACAACAGTTTTTAATCTTTAAAACACACTTTCTAGGCTGTGGGTGTACGAAGAGAAGCTCAGGGACGAGCTGAAGCTGAAAAAGAACCTGAAAGCCCGAGATTGGGCGGTCATCGGACGCCATCTCGAGCTACGGCCACCAGATTCCAACGTATTTTTCCAAGACGTCATGATTCCTCGCCACAACGTCAAGAGATACACCAAGCGGAACAAGAAGCTCATCAGCCAGCAATCTGGGATTCCACAGCTTCCTGATGGCATCCGGATCGTGGGCCCTGCCAATTCTAGCGGCGGTGGCCAGGTTGCGGAGAGCTGGCTTGAAGTCCATCTCCGCCGTGATGAGATCGGCGCGAGTGAACTTTCTAGTCAATTAACCGTAACGAACCGACCGTCGCCACTGTCTACCCTTTCCCGCCGAGCCTCTCTAAGCATGGACGCAATTATCAAGATGCTCAGTCCTCCCAGTAGCTCGGACATTCCGGCCGTCTCACTTCAGTACAGCCTGCCAATACTTGACCCCGATTTTGCCGTGCGTCTAGCACCACTTCTGGACAACATTCCCATTATTCGCTTCCAATCGGATGTCCGAGGCTTCTGTGAGTGAGAGATCGCTATCCGGTTCAACTCTCTTACTAACCAAAACTATTAGTGGAGAGTAATCCTTTACCTAGCGACAATCCGGCTTGGTTTACCGATTGCTTCATATCACTCAGGGAACTCGAGCGCAGGGATGCTTTTGATCTCGGCTTGTGCCCGACGGGTGCTGGCGATTTCAATATTAACCCAATCAGCGAACACCCCAACTCTCCTGATTCACAACTCTCGAGATTCGATGACATTTTCACTATCCTCAGCTTCATCGTACACCAACTTTCAAATCTGACACCACGCGACGATATCTCCCTTTGGGACGCCTCGTTCGAGGCGATGGAAAGCCTCTCTGAAAAGTTACTGGGATTTGAGTCCCTTTTAAAGATGCTCGTTGGCCTCGACTGTCCAACTGTCCGAGCGGCATCTTATGGCCTCATTGCTTGGATAGAGGACACCAACAACGAAAATATGTTACGTATCTTTGCAGAAACCGTGTTGCAGCAGCATTCAGCAGCATGGTTTTACCGAACACACCGGCTACACGGACCACTTCTTGTACTTGCCGCGCGCTTTGGTTTTTCCTCGATCTGCGAGGAACTGATCAAAAACGGGGTTTCACCAAATCAGACAGCGGTCTTCCCTGGCGAGGGTCCATACTCTTTCCAACCTACTGCCCTCGCCGAAGCAGCCAAGATGGGCAATGTTGACACAGCAAAGATCCTCCTTGACTGCGGGGCTGATGTGAACTTCGCTTCTCGCGATTATGGGCCAATTGCAGCTGGCAAACTGTTGTTAGAACTCAAACACGATAGCTTATACAGACACCAAAGGCTTGAAATATTGCGGCTTCTACTCGAGCGGGGATTGGACATCAATGCACCCTGCTGGGGAGGCCTGAATACCCCTGACTGGGCCAAGCAATATACCATGACAATACTCGACCACGTTGTTTTGGATGGGGATGAAGATGTCGCTGCGATATTCAGCATATCATGCGCGGATGCCGGGCGCGTGCCAAGCGTCAGCTTGGGGAACATCATCTCTCACGCAAGAATGGGCAGCCATGAGCTGAAAAACTACCTCAGCAACGCCGCGGCTTCTTCGGCCCAAGGAAGCACATCCTTGATTCGGGCGCAGAAGACGGCTCTTATGTGGGCCATGGAAAGAGGCAACACAAAAGTCGTCTTGGCCATGGTTCTCGCTGGAGTCGATACCAGAAAGCTGATCTCGTACCATCATCGTACGCCCATGAACCAGCAGAACTACCTGGAGGAGGTATTCAGGAATGCCCCAATCTCGCCCGCGACGAGCCAGCTCGCATTCGCACTACTCGATAGCGATCAAAGAACCGATGTCGAAGAGGCCATTATCAAAGCATGTCTCGGCAGCCCACACGATAACGTCATAAAATTCATCCTTGACGATTTCTTAGGCTTGGAGGCTGCAAAAAATGGCGTAATCCTTCTCGCGTGTGCCGCCAGATTGGGTCAGTTCACGGCTGTACAAATGATACTGCAGCGATGTCCTGGAGTGCTCGACGAGAAGACAGAGTTCTGGAACTCACACTGCTCGGTACTCTTCATGTCCGCCGCAACATTTCCCCGAGAGCGCCCGAGACTTCTCGATACGCCAAGCCCAGCCAGGGTTAAGATGCTTGATTTCTTACTGCAACAAGGGGCGGACATCAATGCATGCCATCCTCGCTTCTGGAGGAGTCAACACTGGATTTCAGGGGAGCAGCTGGCGTGGCTGGTCGATAATTTAGCACGCTTCGAGTCCCTAGAGGGAATTTCGGTATATCGCATGATCTTCCCTCGTATTCAAAGATGGGGAAAATACGGAGACATGCCCTTCCAAGTAGACAAGCCCTTCCGAACAGACACGAGCGACATCGAAAAGGCTGCCGAAATGGCGGCCGTTGGAAAACTTTTCCGCCAATTTGCCATCCCAATATTTTCCTTGAGCGAATCTAAGCTACTACAAGGCCGCTATTATTTTGAGACCCAGCAAAACCCGCTGTCTTTCTTCATCTCGCTCAAGCCCGGCAATGATTTCATCTCTTCAGTCATAAATGCTGGGGTGGATATCAACGGTGCAGGAAGATCTTCATGGACCGATACGCCGCTCAAAGCGGCTGTTAAGGTCAATGATTTAAACCTGGTAAAATTTCTGGTGTCCCAGGGGGCTAAGATTACGAAAACGGAATCTTCCTACCACTTTACAACACTTCAACTGGCTGCCGGTGCTCCTCTGCGATCTTTCAGAAGTCACCTCTCAAGCAAAGCGGACGGAACCATCGATCCCCGAATTGCAGAGTTTTTGCTCCAGCAAGGTGCCGATCCGAATGGTAGAGCGAGGATATGCTGTGTTTCTCCGCTTCAGATTGCCGAAGATCCTCCCATTGTTCAGCATCTTTTGGACAATGGGGCAAACCCTAGGGAGGTGGTCCGAAGATGTCCAAGATGCAAGAATTGTGGTGGTGAATCGTTCTTCGAATCACTGAGATTTTGGCATCGCCGCATGGAAGCTATGGGAATATTGCACTTTGCTGTGCTACGATTCTTGAGGACTCCCACCAATGCATCAAAACGTGCTGTGGAGCTTCTAGTTTCCCGGGGCGCGGATATCGACAAAAGACTATTTGATGTCCGCATACGCCTCATGGAAATCGCCCCTCTGGCATTCACGGCCCTGGAAGTGGCAATGGGTGCTCTACAAAGAGTCGATCCGGAAGTCGATTTGTACGGTTCTCTGCGCCAACGGTACCCTAGCAACATCGCAATGGTCGAGCTGCTTCTGAGTCACAAAGCTCAGGTAAACCCACCATCCACCTATTCGGGTCCGAGCGCTCTAGCTATCGCGTGCGACATGCAAGATTTGCAGATGGTCAGGGTCCTACTCCGCCACGGAGCGAGCCCGAACCCTCATATCTCAGAGTCACCGCCCCCCCTCTCCGTCGCGGCCGCGACAGGGAATTTGGGCCTCATCGTCATGTTGCTCTGTGCGGGGGCGGACATGGGGGTTTCCACCCTCACCAAGCATCCAATCGGCAGCCCTATCACGGCCGCCGCTAGACATGGGAGGCTAGACACGGTGTCATTGCTATTGAATTTTGAGCAACCGCCGGAAATATTGGGTAAAGCTGTGAGTCTAGCGTTTCGGAAAGGCTTCATCGAGGTGGCAGAATGCATTCGGCGACATATGGAACAGAAAGGGCTTGAGGACCCTGCGGCGGAGGAGCGTATACGTGCGGGGACGGGGGAGGTGTCCGAAGATAATCGTAAGTATCGTGGCTTGTGGGGAGACGGGTATTATTTCGGGGATGATGATAACCATGATGACGACCATCATTACGAGGATGTCGACATTAATTATGATAGTGACTAGGGGCTGTAGTATTGAGGGCCAGCGTGGAGAGTTGGGCGGCCCCAGCAGGGCTATTTTCTTGGCTTTAGAGGCACTGAGCCATTTTTGTACGTAGTGTTTTCGGCCCCCGCCAACGTGACCTTCAAAAAGGTCGTGTAGTCACCCTGGTTTTTGAGAGAATCTGGCTACTTGCATACGACTACCTAGGTACCTGACCTCCTTTCGATCAAACGGCGTGCAGGCTTTGAAGATTGGATAAAGATGTGAGGAATAAAGCTACTTGGAAATTTCAGTACGTACAGGTTTTAAAAATGGTCAGAACTATCCAAAGTCTTTAGGAGGCTCTTGATGCGTGTCACTGGGGCGTAGTAGGCCCGTGGCTCACGAGCTCGCCTCTCTGTTTTCTCTCCGAAGAGGTCCTGGGTGCGGACGAGGATGAAGGGGACTGGATATTGCGGCCTCGCCTTGGAGGTTCGGCCAGTTATATTTACACTTGTTAAACCTGTCGCTTAGGGGCAGTATTAATGTGTCCTGGAACTTGTTATGGTCGTAAGGCCTGCGTTTTTGTACTTACTAGGCAGTTTCTTCGCTTTATTGGGGTGTTTGACACTTTATCTAAGCTGGTTGGTGTAACAGTACGGGACATGATATACCTTATCGCCCTTGTCACTAGGGGGTCATGATCTCGCTACCATAGCCCCCTTATCCAAGAAAACGTACCAGAAGGGCTCCTGTCTAGGCTGTAATCTTTTAAGTTATCCAGTAATACCCAAAAAACCATCGTCGTGTTCTCCTCAAGCGCCCCCAGAAGTTTGAGTTTTATCGTGGGATCGTTCCACGTTGGCGGAAAGCTCACTATCTTGACTTCGGCGATGGTAAAGATGTTGGGGGTAAAAGAGTCGGCTCGGGTGCACTATCATGGAAATTGTATTCGAAGCACCAAGGACTTCAGCTTTCCCGATACATCTAATCACGATCTACGGCCCTAGCACGCCACTGATCCAACTGCCCTAGAGTTCCGCGATATGTCAGAAACCGCGCCGTTCCATCTTCCCGTCCATCCAAAAAGCTAGCCACCAATCGCTTTCCAGCTGCCTCGTCGTGGCTCCAGCCCAACGTGCGCATAAACGCCACTGCGAGCTTTTTATTACAAGACAGCATACCGCTGAGCGCCCACGCGTTTTGATCGTTATGCTGGTATTCCGATGGTGGCAGCGTCGGATCGCAGACTGGGAGGCCGGCCACATAAAATGTCTGGGCGTCCGAACACCCCGTGGCCAGGTGCTCTTGAATCCGACGCAGCCTCGGATAGTGTGGGCTTGTGGGGAGGAAGTACCGAATACAGAGGTCTAGGATGTCAGGGTTGGTGATGTCTACGAGTCTTATGATGCGAGGCACAAGAGTCAGACAGTACGGTTCCCGGTCTCTGACCCAGTCCGCTGACGCCCCCGCGGGGTCGGCGGTAAGGGCTTGCCTCAGAACGCTCCTGAAAAATCCATCCGCTATGTCAACCGAGGCCATAGAACACCATCGAGCGGGGCTGGCAGCGATCCTGCCGGAGATTAGAAATTCCATGACGGTGTAGTGAGCGATTCTCACAAAGTACCCCTTCGGCCTGTCTTCCGGGGGTTTGTCCAATTTGGAGACAATGCATTCCCCCCCTGGGCCTTGAGTCATATGAGGCTCGGTCAGGAAGTCGATGAAGGGTAAATCACATTCTTTGACCGTGATGAGGCAGCCACACAGCTCCCGTACGTCCTCGGCAGTATATCGAAAAGTGCTCCCCGTCATGTGCCGTAGGTCGTTGCAAACAGCCGTGAGAAGAGCCTCGATGTGTATGCCTTCGTCTCTAAGCCGGCCCGATGATGCGTGGCCTGCTATCCACAGAACAAGCCGGTGGACGAAGGTACGGTCAGCATGGGGGATCCCATCCAAGAGCCGGATATATATCTCGTCGAGATCCTGGGGCAGGCTATTGAGCGCAGCGACGAGCTGAGACTCTTCCCGAATACGCTCGATAATCTGCATCTGGCATGCAACCCAGCGGAACCTGTAGTTTAGGTAACCGTCAGGGAAATAGTCCTGCAAGCGTAAGATCTTGACTTACATGCCGTGGGCTCCCAAACAGAGTCGATCTTCAATCCACTGAGATAAGTGGCTCCAACACCTCATGCGAGGACTAGTTGTGATCCACTTGTGGACAACTGTCTGAATGTCCCCACAAACATAAACGTTGGACATGGAAATACTAGCCGAGATACCGGAAAACCTCTGTTCAATGTCTTGATGCAGGCGACTCGTGGCCACTAGCCGCACGGTCTGGAAGCGTTCGTCGGTGGCAAGTGTTGCTAAGACAGACAGCATATGCGTTCTCGGCTGACTCTCGTCGACGCCGTCGACTATAATATACACGGTGCTGAACCTCTGCAGGATCGACTGTAGAATCATCAGTAGTTCGGAGATGATTGGCTTGTGACCTGAATCCCGAATGCCTTTTAGCTGCGGCGGTACCCACTCTGCCTGGCGGCTGAGCCTGCTGATTACCCAGGCTAAGAATGGCGAGCCGGCGTCTTCCTTGTGTGAGTAGCGGCAGTAATAGTATGCGTACCCCAGCCGCCGGTCGGTGTTGTTCTCGCAGTGCGACTTGATCGACTCGACAGTGACAGACGCCAGAACCGATTTGCCGGCCCCAGGAATTCCGTGAATCCAAAGAAAACGATCTTCTGGCGTACACTCCGGCTGTAGCCAAGAGTTCCACTTTTTCCACTTGGGCAGCCATTCGCCTGTGTGCTCCTCGTGGTGTTCGAGAATGCTGTTGTGGATCACGGAGGGATTGTGGCACTTGGACTCGAGCCACTCGAGCAGTTCTGTTCGATCCGATCTTGTCAATGCGTGCTCAACTCGCTCAACACCTGCCTTGACATCTTTGAGTTCGCACCTAACGAACCAAAATTAGCCAAATGCCGCCGAGGTTTCTCTCTCTGAGCAATAGACAGAACTTGCATCAAATCGCCTGTCAACGCAAGAAGAAGTGTTGACTTGTGCAGGGTGATCTCGGCGAGCAGCTTTCGGACCTGGGACTCTTTCAGTGCCCAGGCAAGATCTGACAGATTGAAGCTCATTTTCCTCGTCGCATCATCAGGAATTTTGGGAAGCAGACGTTCTAAAGCGGCGATTGACTTGTAGCATGCTTGGATTGGCCCGGATGATGCGAATAGAGTCGGCAGAGCCTCGGCCGTCCTGGGGTGGAGGTCATCTTGGTGAAGACACGAGAGGATGGCTCGCAACGACGTGACCTCGCTCGTAATGATCACCATGTCCCGGGGCGCGTCCTTGGCATTGGCAATGAAATAGCTGCAAACTCGGATCACCTTATCGGTTAGTTGGATGAAAGCGATGATGCTGGCCGCGACTTCGGCCATGTTGGGAGTCGTAGAGTGTGTTGTTCCATTCGTGGGATGCTGCTGCTGGAAATTGTACATTGTTTAGGCACCCAGCGGCCACTGGGCTCGCGAGCTCGCGAGTATTAGTCATCACCGATCCAGATTAAGTCACCACACAAAATGAATCCAACGGAGCCAACCCGCGTTCGATTCCTCCAAAAGCTAATTACAATACATCTAAATACTGGTTAATAATTATTACTAATATTAAGTTGATATTTGGCGTAAACCCGGCAAACGATCCATTTTTTCTCTACTGG